>Ga0163180_10000527_pt1 | contig 22346 bp, 17 predicted proteins | sample AtlANTMetagenome_2_FD_109647 | JGI IMG/M metagenome (GOLD analysis project Ga0163180, IMG submission 109647) | Marine eukaryotic phytoplankton communities from the Atlantic Ocean - Atlantic ANT 4 Metagenome | ecosystem: Environmental > Aquatic > Marine > Oceanic | place: North Atlantic Ocean...
CCGAGAAAAGAGTGATTTTGGACGACGTCTAATTGAAAAAGCACCTCGATATTAAATCACGGGGCGAATTGGTGAAAATATTAGGCGAGGTAAAGGCCGAAAATTTCGGTGCGCAAAGGCCAAAGGGAGTAAATAAAGAGGTTCAGACTGAGTTCAAAAACAAGCAAAAGCAACTTGCTGAGAAGTTGTACAAGGCGGTGGAAAAAGCGACAGATGAGCGTGAGAAGGTATCCGCCTATTTACACCAATACCACCCAGATGTGGCCAAGGGCTGGCTGGATCTCATAATCCGTAATAGTGGCAAGGACTATAATCAGGCAACCCGCCTTAAGAAGTTAGCAGATCAGCTTATAAGCGTAAGTGATCCATCAAAGGTTCAGAAACAGGTCCAAGATCAGAAAGCCAAGCGTCTAAAATATCTTCGCGGTGGAATCCAGATTTGGACAAAAGGGTTGAACGATAGAGAGAGGCACCTCCTCTTCGAAGGCAGGACCCCATAGGACTTCAAGCAAACCATGAGTCAGATGAAGAATGCCGAACTCCGGGGACTGATCACTGAGATCCAGGGCTGCCTTGCCAGCGGCGTGAAGGGGGAGGGGGCCGAGGTGCTGGCGATCAACTATGCGCGCGAGTGCCGGGCGGTGAACCAGCGCCTCGTGCAGGTGGCTGAGATGCTGGAGGCCGACGGGGCCTTGCAGGCCCTGCAGTTTGCAGAGATGGAGCCCTGCCTGATCGAGCGGGCCGGGGAGCTTTCGTTCGGCAGTGAGCTGGACTGGCAGGAATTCTGCCAGGAGCACGGCCACGAGGTGGCCCCCATGATTGATGCCGACACCGTGGACCGGCTGGACGAGCTCTATCGCCAGGGGCTTTCTCCCGGACACCCCCTCTACAAGGAATACCGGTCCGCGGCTCTCGCCCGGGATGACGAGAAGGCCTATTCCCTGGCCCGTCTCATTGTGCGCATGATGCCCGATGACGGCAATGCCCGGGGAGAGCTGGAGCGTCTCGAGCGCAAGAAGGTCCATGAATTACTGGGCCGGATCGAGGCTGCGATGGAGGGGGAGCATGATTCCGACATGCTGGCCCTGCTGGAGGAGCTGGAAAATGCGGGTAACCCGGAGGAACTTGAGAAGCAGGCGGTTTATGGGCAGGCCACGGAGCGTCGCTGGCGGCTCCAGCGGGAGGAAGCCCTCGGGCAGATCCCCGGTTGGCTCTCGCAGGCCGGTTCCATTCTCGCCACGGAGAACGCCGACTGGCGCGAGGCCTCGGTCATCCACAAGGAGCTCACCGATGCACTTGCGGCGTTTGGGATTAGCCTGGGGGAAGAGGAGCGGGAGAGCGAAGTCTCTATTGCAGCTAAGATCCGGGAGGGACAGATGGAGGCGGAGAGGCAGGCCCGGATTGCGCAACTCTCATCCGAGCTGGCGGCCCTTGGCGACGAGGTGCAGGCGAAATCGGTTACTCCTGTCGGGGTTGACGCCCGGTCGGCGGGGACCTCCCTGGAGGAACTGCAGCGCATCGAGCGGGAGCTCTCCCAGTTGCGGGCGGAGTTCTCGCCTCCGGACCAAGCCCGCCAGTCGGCCCTCCGGGCCCAGCTGGAACAGGTGATCGGACGTTGGCGAAGCCGGCGGAGAGCACGCCTGGTCGCGAGTTCGGTTGTGGTTGTGCTGCTCCTGGGGGCGGCCCTGGCCTATGGCATTTTTGCCAAGCAGGCCGAGGACCGGAGGGCGCTTCTGGTGCAACTGATGGAAGAGGGAAAGGCGGAGGCGGTTGCGGGACAGATCGAGGAGCTTCGGGCCGGCAACACGCTTCTCCTGCGTTTCCCCAAGCTGGTGGCGCAATTGGATACGGCCGAGCGCTGGGTTAAGGATGGACGGACCGTGGAAGGACGGGTGGCCAGGGAGCTCGACGAGCTGGAAGAGCTGGGTGCCGGAGGTTTTGCCGGGGTTGATCCGGTGGATCTGCATGAGCGCATGGAGGAGGTGAAGAAACTTTTGCCGGACCTTCCCTCCGACCTGGCGGAAGTGGCCCGGGCCCGGATGGCAATTTTCCGGAACAAGGCCGAGCGCTTCATGGAGGGTCGCCAGGAGGCGGCTAACCGGGAGGCCTCTGAGGTGGTGTCTCAGCTCACCGAGCAGTTGGAGAGTGTTGATTTCGAGGGTCCGGCGGCTGCGGCGAAGGAGGTTGCGGATGAGGGTCTGGTCCGGTTGGAGGATTTTGCCGCGATGGCTGACCGTCCCGTGCCCCTCCTGCGTCTCCCGGCAGCGACCGAGAGCCGGGTTACGGAGCAGCTTCGCCAGTCGCGCTCCCTGAGTGAAAGGGTCGGGAAGGCCCTCGCGGCCCAGAAGACCCTTGAATCTGCCAATTCCCTGGCGACTTATGAGGTCGCCCTGAGGGGAGTAGCAGAAACGGGATTCCAGGAGGGTGGATTCGCGCAGAAGGTGGTGGATCATCTCCCCAGTGAGGACCGACAACGGGCCTTCCTGCTATTCAATGGGGATTTGACGGCCCTGGCCACCGCCCGGAACATGAAAGAGGGAGAATTCCCGAGGCCGGATGGCGCGATGAAGAAGGACCGCGACCTGATTGAAGGCCTTGCGAGCCCCTACCTCGTCGACGTCCATGAAGTGGTCCTGTCTTCCAAGGCGGGTTTCAAAAATAAAGAGAAAACCCTGAAGGGGTTTAGTGCGGGGGCTCTCGAGATGAATCCTGATTACATCGGTAACGGTGGTGAGAGCCCGATGGCCTTCTGGGGAAGGATCACGGAGGGCCCCTTCAACATCGGGAAAGGGCCGGAGTTCAAGCTGCGTAAATTTGGAGGGGGGACAGAGATCGTCAGCCAAGAGCTCACCGCAACCTCAACGCTGGTCCAGACCCTCCGGTTTGATGAGCTGCTGGATGCCACCGGGACTGAATTTGAGAGAAGTCCCTTGCCTGCGATCGATCGGATTCTCAATGATGAGGAAGCCAACCCGCTGGTAAAGGCCTACCTGATTCACAATCTCTTTGAGTTGATGCGGGGGCGCCCGGCAGAGTGGGGGCTTCACTTTATCCCGGAAATAAGAAGAGACATGGATGAGGCCAGGGCGCTTTCGATCAAGCTGGCTCCGTATGCTCATTACTGGATGCTGTCCGACAAGCCGAGGGGGACCGAGGATTGGGAGCAGTATTTCAAGAAGAGAACCGACAGTAACTATTACCGGTCCCTCCAGAGGATGCACCAACTGGCACGGCTGGTCCTGCGGGAACGAATTGTCATGCTGGGAGAGATCGGAGCGGATGGGATGGTTCGGTTGCAGGATGACCTGGAGAACAAGGTGGCGTGGTGCTTAGCCCCGACCGAGGATGGGGCAGTGAAACTCAGACTGCTGGGGGTAATGGATCCGGAGAAGGCGACCTCGCTGGAGGCCGGAAGTTTCCTGCCACTTTCCCCAGTCTTCGGAATGGGGATCGTCAGTGCCAGCCTACGGGATTACCTGTTGGAGTTGAACTCCCAGGTGGGAAAGGCGAACCCCTGATAACTCCAAGCTGTGGATACCGAGGAGCAGTTCTATGTTTCGTGGCGCGGAAAGGTGACCGGTCCCTTCACGTTGAAGGAAATCGAGGCCAGGCTGAAGCAACGGAGCATCAATTCATTGAGCAGGATCCAGATCGGGGGAGATTGGGTCTTGCTCAGGGATGCCCTCGCGCAACTCCGCCAAGTGCAACCGGAGGCAGAGCCCGAACCAGAACCGGTAATAGAGCTGAAATCAGAAAAGGCGGAAGAGCTGGAACAGCCATTGAGCCTCGGCGGACAGGTGGAGCCAGTGTGGATGAGTGACAAGGTTTCTTCCGGGCAGCAAAGCTTAAGGCGAGCTCCTGCCCGGGCTCCGGAACCGAAAGTCAATTGTCGCGAGTGCGGGACCCAGATCCTCGCGAGCACCGCAAGGGCGCGCTCTGGGTTGTGTGCTCCCTGCAGCCGGGGAGAGGTTAATAGCCAGTCGTCCTCGGATATGGACGCCGGGGACTGGTTCTGGGGAATTTTAGGACTCGGACTGTTTGTCCTCATCATGTGGATGTGGATCTCTGCAGGTACGCCCAGCCTCGCGCCGGACAAGTGGTTTCTTGTTCCGGGCAAGAGGGGTGTCCAGCCTGTCCCGGTTTATGAATTCGACACCAACTGAAGATCCCAGGGGCTTTGCCCTGGCTGAGGCAAGGCCGGGACACTGAAAGAAAACCTGGAACAGACACGGTTTCATTCCTGCCGGTCATGTCGATGCCATTGGATTTCCTGATCGTTTTTTCGGCAATGGCGAATGCCTTTATCGAGGTTGTGACTTTACCTTGGGTCAGCGACCGAGGTAGTAATAGGTGGTGGTGGGGATTTTCAGATCTGAAGATAAGATTGTCGTCGGCAGTGAATGCGCCGGGTGGTTTCCGACCCACGGATCCTCTCCGGCTGAGAGTGAGATGAAATGCTGGTCCGTGGTCTCCATTGCAAGCGATTCGGGTGAATGCCGGGAGGCGACCCGGTTTCCTGAAGAGAGTGCGATGTCGTGGAGTTCTGTTAAAAGGTGCGATGACCTTCCGGGATACTTGGCGAGAGGCCAATTTTCTCCCAATGAGAAGGGGGCGTTACTTTACGATTAAGCCGTGGATACCGAAGAGCAGTTTTATGTTTCATGGCGCGGGAATGTGACCGGGCCCTTCACCCTTGAGCAGATTGAAACCAGGCTCAGGCAGCGGAGCATTAACTCGCTGAGCAGGGTCCAAATTGGAGGCGAGTGGGTGTTGCTCCGGGATGCCCTTTCCCAGCTTCGGCACAAGGAGCAGGAGCCCCAACCTCAACCCCAACCCGTGGCAGACCCCGCCCCTACCGCCATACTGGAACCGGCCCGGTCAAGCAAGGACTCTCCCGGTAAGGAGGTGCCTGAGCGAGACCTTCCCCCCGAGCCGGCCGGAGTGGCAGGCGGTTTGGATTTGTCGGGGACTGCGGCCGGCTTTCATGGAGAGGGGCGACGCTTCGGGATTACCTCCTTTATTCTGTCGTTATTCTTCTTCGTCCCGGTCCTGAATGTGGTGACGATCCTCCTCTCGCTGGTCTTTGGGCACATCGCCCTGCGGGGAGTATTGGGATCAGCAGCTGCGCGAGAGCGCCCCCTGCCGTGGATGGGCGTCTGGTCCAGCTACATTTATGCGGGCCTTTTCCTGGCCTTTGTCTTCATTCTCCAAGTGTTTGAAGCGCGGCTGGGTCTTACGAGCCTGATCAGAGAATTGGATAATTTACTCGGCAGTAAAGCGATGAACTGGGTGGTCTACCTTGTTCATGGCTGCGTGTTTTTATTGGCTGTTTTCGCGGTCTTTGGGGCAGGTCTTCTGATCCTCGTGATCCGAATGCTGGAGGGCTACTGGCCGCGGTTCCATCTATGCTACGTAGGCTCTCTCCTGCCAATCGCGATAGGATTTTTAACTCACTTGTTTCTTAACGTCTTCTTCTTTGATCTAGAACGCGGAGACATTGACAATCAGACGTTAGCTTTTTCGGTGCTTGCCGGAGCCTTCATGTTCATAATTCAGATTGTTTTCTGGGCGCCGCTGTTCCAGAGCCCGAATGGTCAGGTGCTGGGATACGGAAAGGCCGCTCTGGCCGCCTTGTTTTACACCATAGCTTCCTATGCAATCGGCTTTCTGGTTGGGTTCCTTGTCGGATTCGTTATCGAAACATTATACTAGAGCGTCCCCACGATGAGTTTGCAGGCCTCCACTCCCCCACCGCAGGATTCTTCCAAGGAGAGCCCTGAGAGTAATGAAAGAGCGATCCTGAAATGGCATAAACAGGATCCGGAACAGCGACTGGGATTCAAGGGTGGACGGTATACGGACGCCAACAAGGTCCTGTCCTTTCTCATAGGTCTGCTGCTCACCGCGGCATTCTTCGCCGTGATCTTTTATGGGTTCCGGGGCGTTGAAGGATTTAACATGGTCAGGGCCATCCTGGTGGAACGCGGCCCCACCCAGTATATCGCGGTGCTGTTCTTCTTCTGGGCTCTCGGAATGTTGTGGCTGAAGAGCCGGAAGCTCAAATTCCAGAAAAAGGCCTTTGATCTTCCGATCATGCCGTCCGAGGCATCCTTTGCCCTGAGTCCGGAGACGGCACAGGATGTCCTGAAACGCCTCCATGAACAGGTTGATAACCCCGTTCATTTTGCGGTGCTTAATCGTGTCGAGCGGGCTCTTTCCAACCTTGATAATATTGGGCAGACCGCCGATGTAACGGCTATTCTCAAGGTGCAGGCTGACAATGACGAGGCTCAGGTCGCAGCCAGTTACGGGATGATGCAGGGCCTTGTCTGGGCTATTCCCGTGCTAGGGTTCATTGGAACCGTCCTGGGGCTTAGCAAGGCCATTGGAGCTTTCGGTATCACGCTGCAGCAAGAGGGCGACTTTGACGGGATCAAGGATTCCCTGACCAGCGTCACGGGAGGCCTCTCGACGGCTTTTGATACTACCCTTCTGGCCCTCGTTCTCGCCCTTATGCTGCACCTGATCGTATCTTTCCTGCAGTCCCGTGAAGCGGAGTGGCTGGATTCCTGTAATGAATACTGCAGTCGGCGCCTCGCCGGGCGACTCCGCCTGCGGGAGAAATAGCACCTGCGCACCGGTATTCTCGATAGGCGATGAAATCCATTCGGCAGGGACTGAGGGAGCGGGGAGGAGTCAGCTTTTTCGCATTCCAGGATGTGATCTTCTCGGTGACGGGAGTGGTGATCATCATCGCGCTTCTTCTTGCTTTACAGATCGACAAGATCCGACCTCCCACGCCACGTTCAGATGCAGTTGCTGGACACTCCGGGACGATTTCATCGGATTTTGAACTCGGGGATTTTTCCGCCAGCCAACTCCGCGCCCTTGAGGCGAAGATTGCAGAGGACCGGGAGGCGCTGGAGGCATCGAGGTCCTCCCAGCTTTCTCTTCTTGATGAGGCCGAAATCAAGGCGGAGACCAATTTACTTGAGTCAAGGGTGGCCGACCTTCTCCGGCAGCGGAACAGGTTGATGGCGACGGGAGCCCCGGATCTGCCACAGGGAGATACGAGTCCGGAAGCGGTCGAGGTAGCGAGATTGATGTTTGAAACTCAACGTAATACCCAAAGGCTCAGGGAGCTTGTTCTTTCCAACGAAAAAATAGTCAAAGAGATGAGAAGCCGGGAGGAGATGGTGCGGGAACTGGAGTCAAAGGCTCTCGCGGCCATGAGCCAGTCACGGGTGCTGCGCCTCATTCCGGAAAGGACGGATACGACCAAGGAGCCTATCGTGGTGGAGGTTGGGGAAGAGCAGGTCGTTGCGAGGCGATTCAGTGGCGAGCGCTCCCTGGCTTTTCTGAATGTTGAGGGCTTTTCCCGTTATTGTACGGGGTTCAGGCCCGCGGAACATTACTTTGTCCTCTTCTTCCGGCCCTCCGGGGCAAAGTATTTTGAAGAGTTGTGCGATTCGGTGCGGAGTGCAGGGTTCGATCTTGGCTATGATGCCCTCGGGGAGGAGACCGTGCTCCTGCTTGGAAAGGAGGAACCAGAATGAAGAGAAAGCTCTCCCGGGGTGATGCTGCTGGCAGCATGGACATGATGCTGGACATCCTGACGAATGTTTTCGGGGCGGTTATCCTGATCGCGTGTCTCCTGGCCATACTCCCCAGGCACTCTGCCCCCTCAGTTCTCCTGCCCGTGGCCGAGGCCCAAAGTGACATGCTTGAGCGCCGTATCGCACGCGCTGAAAAAACGCTGGCGGACTTGGAACGTGAACTGGCCCGGGTGGAAGAATCGGTTGATCCGCAACGTGCCAGGCAGGCTGCCCGACTTGACAGCCTGAAGGAGACTTTTGCCTCCCTGAAGCATGAGGTTGAGCGTATCTCCAGGGGGGAAGAAGTAGAGGCCGAGGCGCAGGCGCTCTCAGCGCTTGGCAGGCGGGAAGAGCTTGAAAAGAAGCTCAGGGACCTGAAGCAGCAAGTCGTATCGGCTGAAGCCCTGTCCAAGGCCAGCCAGGAGAAGATCGATTTCCTTGTGCGGAGGAAAGGAGACCTGGAGTCGCAGATAAAGGAAGCAAAGAAGGGGAAGACCCAGACCGTGCGTTTCCCGAGGGAAAAGGGCCAGGCCGGGAATCCATTTCCCATCATCCTGAGGTATGGTCGTATTTATCCGCTCCAAGACGGCGCAACCTTGGGAGAGAGCGCTACCATCAAAAGGACGCCGATTGGCCTTGGGTTGAGCGATGCATTTCTCGCCGAACCGATCAAGGGCAAGGGATATGAGCTTCCCGGGGCCTCAGGAGGCCTGAAACGGACTCTGGAAGCTGCCAAGAGAGAAAATCTTTATGTGTCCGTGTATATCTATCCGGATTCCCATCAGGTATTCCAGAGCCTGAAAGAACTGATCTTTGAGTCTAAACTCAGGTACGGGATCGAATTTATTCCCTTTGAACGTTCCATGCGATTTAGTTCCTCTGGGACAAAGCCCCCGGAGCTGTAGGGTGAGATTTCTTCATTGGTCACGGTGAGGCCAACAAGAGATTCGAAATTGGTCTTATCCGAACAGGCAATCCTGCCTTTCCAAGTCTTTCTGTTAGGGATTGCTTTACTGATCCTCGGGGTGTTAGGAAATATGGGAGATGATAAAACCCGAACTCATCGCGATTGGGGCAGCGGTCTTGTTGATAGGGCTTCTATTCATTGGTCTTATGTTCTCCGAAAATCGCAGTAAACGTCCCGATCAGCTCAGTCCGGAGGGATCTTCCACGAACGTTTCCTCTCCTGCGGATGGTTCCTCTCCTGCGGATGGTTCCTCTCCCGCGGATGGTTCCTCTCCTGCGGATGGTTCCTCTCCTGCGGATGGTTCCTCTCCTGCGGACGGTTCCTCCTCCGCGGATGGGTCCTCTCTCGCGGATGGTTCCTCCCCCGGGAATGGTTCCTCCCCCGGGAATGGTTCCTCCCCCGGAAATGGCTCCTCTCCCGGGAATGGCTCCTCTCCCGGGAATGGCTCCTCTCCCGGGAATGGCTCCTCTCCCGGGAATGGCTCCTCTATTACGGACGTGCCTGCCCTCGAACCTCACGATTTAGAGCCGAAGAAGCCGGAACCGCCTTCTGGTGGTAATGTTGGCCTCGAGTTCAAGCTCAGGAATATGATTATTCCGGTAGTTGACTTTGAGAACTCCACCGTGGGAGAGGCAATCGATTTCCTTAGACGGAGTTCGCAGGATCTCGACAGGTGGGAACTCGATCCTTTAAAAAAGGGAGCTAATTTTGTCATTCGTGGAAGACGGGGAACTGCCCGGGGGGTCACACTCAAGTTACGGAATGTGCCGGCCTACACCATCCTGACCCACCTTTGCGAATTGGCAGAATTGCGTTTTGAGATTGGAAGAGTAGGGGATGGATTGGAGGTAGTGATCTTGATGTCGAAAGCTCGTTGAGCAGCCTTGCCAGGTTCCGGGAGGCAGGTTACAGGATGGGATTGCAGTGATGCGATGCATGGTGAAAATCCGATTATAGTATTGCGTTGGGGGAATTTCTTTTTGCACAAATTGGTATGATTATCCGCACGTTCTTTTTTCTGGGGCTCGCCCTCATCGGCAGTTCGGCTTTGTGTAGGGCGGATGACTATGTGGTTTGGCCTGTCAGCAAAGGCGACCGGAGTGATAGGGCTGCGGACCTTGATCCTTTCGCTTCGGAGGAATATGAGCGGCGCTCTCGATCGTGGAAAGAACTGCCGAATAGGACCTTTAGGGTCTCTAAAGTTGGCAAAGACAAGAAATCGCTTCTACGCCTTTTTACGGCAATTAAAATTCACGAGACGGGTCTCGGCAATATAGACGACAATTCTAGTGGTGCGGGAAGCCCAAAGACTCGTAAAGGAGCTCAAAATCGCCCAAGCCTAGACGTTGGACTCCTGGCCTACTACCGGTTGGGCGATAACTCCTTTGATGATAGTGCGAACAACCGACACGGCGAGAGACTTGGAGGAATTTCTCCAGCAGAAGACAGACGTGGCGATACCGGAGGTGCGTATAGTTTTGATGGGTCCGATGACCACATCAAAGGGCCTGTGTTTCCAGACAGCGCAAGTTTTTCGGCTTCGATATGGCTCAAGATAAAAGAGCAAAGTGACCGCCGCCAGTTCATCTTTCATGACGGGAATTCTGCCTCGGGACGAGACTGCTTTGCTCAAATTCAAGACGGCATTGTTCTATTCGGGACGAAAGACAACGATTTTCTCCGAACTCGGAAGCGAATACCCATGAATCAATGGCATCACTTAGTGTGCGTAGCCGATGCTAATAATCGCACCAAATCTATCTGGCTAAATGGTGTAAAGGCGATTGAGGATTCTAATTGGATCGGCTCAGCAAATGTCGGTTTTCACGATAGATTCACACTTGGTGCGTATTATGGAGGGGGCACCCATCATTACCTCGCAGGCTGCCTAGATGATGTGAGGATTTATAACAGGAGTCTTTCTGGCGAAGAAATTCTTTTGCTTGAGCGTGAAGCAAGACCTGCATTGACACCCGGTCAGGGTTCCTCAAGCCCTTCAAAACCTTTGGAGATGAGCCTCGAGGTAATTAAGAGGCTTTCTTCAACATCCTATATTGTGACGAAAAAAGGTAGTGAGCAGCTCTATTGGTTTAGGTCCCAGCAGGCGTCGAATAAAGTGAACGGAGAATTCATAAACTCCTGGGCCCAGTTGATTGAAGAGACAAAAACCTACACAACCGCATCAGGGGAGAAGAAAATGGTGAGGGTGATACAAGAGGTTGACGCGATCAAGGAGGTTGACGAGACCAAGGGGGGTGAGGGAGCTGAGAAGGCTGGAGATAAAACGGGCACAAGGCCCATATACAGCCAGGAGCAATTCATCAGGGAGCTGAAATCCGGACGGGCATGGCAAGTCCTGTTAACTGATCAATGTACTTTGTGTAAGGGGTCGGGAGAGGTGAACTCAGTCGGTGAAAAACGACCATGTCCCGGTTGCTATAAAGGCCAATCTTTTTATGGCAGAGGTTCAGGTGAAAGCCGTACGATCGTCACTGTGCGATGGTAAGGGGGGCTGTGTCATTGGATAAAAGAAACAGTCGGATCCTGCCTCCCACCCTGTCAACCCAGCCAAATCATAACGGAGCAGGAAGCAGGGTGGGAATATGAGGTAAAGGCCCTGCAGTGAGGTATCCAATTTGTAACAGGGCTTCACGATTCGGGAGGGGAGATGCGGGAATCATGAAGAAGCTGCTCTCGCTGCTCAGGTGCTTGCCGCTCGTTGGATGTGATCTGGTTCCCATTCTCTCATCATTGATTTGAATAATGTTTACATGTAGTTTATCGATTAAAACATTGGCCTTACCAATGATACATAAGGGTCATGAAACTCAGTATATTCAAAAGGGTGGGCATCTGGAGCTTCGTCATCGCTGCCACCTTGCCCTTCTATTCTTGTATAACAACGGCCGCCATCGCCCTTACGCCTATCTGGGCTGCGGCTGTTCTCGTTGAGCACGTGCAGCATGGGCTCGGCGTTTCAACTCATGACCATACCTACCACAGGCACTATGCAGGTGGAGGACCAAAAGAAACAGGAACCTACAAGAATGGGAGACTGAATGGCCCCCATACGACTTACTACAGGAACGGCCAGAAGAAGAGCGAAGGTGTCTACAAGGCAGGCAAGCAGAATGGTCTCTGGAAGATGTGGCACGACGATGGCCAGAAACAAGCCGAAGTGAACTGGGAAGCGGGTAACGCCGTTTCCGCCAAATTCTGGAACAGGAAGGGTGAAGAGGTTAATACGCTCCAAGAGGCCCGGAAGTAATATCACGCTTCACGGTGCAGGAAGCAGGGTCCGGGGCACGTGCCAGGCTGCAAAGGGACAGGGTCCTACAATCAGGCTCCCATTTTGTAATCGTGTGATGGAATCCGGGGACTAGGATTCCTGAATGATGAAGAGGCTTCTTCCGTTGCCGATTTGCGTGCCGCCAAGGCAAGTCGTGACGTGTTTTCCGGAGCTTACAGAAAGGCGCATTGGTCGCTTCCGTCATGCGAAGATTCGGGCGAAGATTTTTCAGCGACAACATTTCTCCCAGAATGAGTGACGGCACTCGTAAACATCAAGGCAACCCTGAGAAACCTCTGAGAGAGGATAGAGCATCGAGGGGGAGTCCCTTGTTTGCTAATCCAGAGAGGATCCGTGGGGATTGGTATGCCCTCGGAAGAAGTCGGCAGGTGAAGTCGGGTGCGGTGTCACCTTTCTTCATCGGGAGTAAGAAACTGGTGCTTTGGCGCGATGGTGATGGCCGTCTCATTGCCCAGGAGCCTGCCTGTCCTCACACGGGGGCCGATCTTTCCCAGGGGCAGGTGGTGGATAATAGTCTTCGGTGCGCCTTTCATCACTGGCGTTTCGATGGAGGCGGGCGTTGCATTGATGCCCCAACTTGCGAGCTTCCACCCAACCGGCAACTCAGGTGTTACCCCACCGAAGAGAGGTGGGGGCTCATGTGGGTTTTTCTGGGCAGGACCTTTCGCCCCCTCCCGGATGGGCATGAATCATTGTCGAAGGTGATTCTAACTCCGTCACAGACTCTGCGCGCCCATCCACACGTGGTTATCGGGAATGGATTTGATGTCAGTCACCTGGGCCCTGTTCATCGGATGGAGCTCTCAGGAGAAGTGAGTTGTGAGCAGGCTCATGAGCATGGCCTGAGCCTTAAATACGAGGCACAATTTACCCAGAGGTACAAGCGGGTGCTGACAGGTTCAAACGGGCAAGGCCTTTCGGTTACCTTTATGTCGGATGGGGGTAGTTTCGCCCTGCTCACCGTGTCGAAGCCCTTCCTGTTCCAGACCGTGTTCACAGCGCGCCCCAGCACCAGTGGAGGAACCTCCACGCAACTGGCGTTCCTCCTGCCCCCCGGCCGGCCTGATCGGTGGGTCCGCGCCATGCTTGCCCTGACGTTTCTTCTGGCTGACGACAGGAAGGTCCTGGATGCGATAGATTTCCATCCGGGCTGGGTTCCGAGTGATGCCGTGCTCAGGAAATTTTTCAGAATAGTGAATACCGAATAAGAGGGGAAGCACCTTCCTTTGAAACCGATATCGAGTAAATCAATGTCCTAGCAAAATATTTCGATTTAGACTGCTGTGCTGATGCTGGGATCATGCGCAGGAATCCTAATCAATTGTAACGGGGGATGCAGTGCCCGGATAGCCCTTCGCCCTAGGGACCCCGGAAATGAAATCACCCCGCGCCCGCTCAATCAGAAAAAGACCCCGTCATCATGGACACCATAAATGGCTACTGGTATATCGCCGCCTCTGGATCCGAGCTTAAGAACAAGCCGATCAAGCGGAGGGTTGAGGGCGAGGCGATAGTTCTCTGGCGGGATCGGACCGGGAAGCCCCAGGCCCTCAGGGACCGGTGTGCGCACCGCGGAATGGCGCTCTCAGCCGGGAAGGTGGTCAATGGCTGCATTCAATGCCCCTACCACGGGTATACCTATGACGGAGAGGGGACCCTCAAGGACATTCCATCACTCTGCAGTGGAGAGAGCCTTCCCAAGGTGAAATCTATGAAGTCCCTTGCAGTCATCGAACAGCAAGAGCAGCTCTGGGTCTGGATCGGCAAAGGGGAGCCGACCCGAGAGCCATTCCATTTCCCTCATTATGGAGAACAGGGGTGGACCACCTTTTTCATGCAGACGAGGTTTCATGCTCCGGTCGATATGTGCCTCGAAAACTTTCTCGATGTTCCTCATACGATTTTCGTTCATCCGGGCCTCTTCCGGAATGAAGACCAGGATACCGTGCAGACGCGGGTGACCCGTTCCGGCGAATCGGTTGTTGTCACCTTTCTTGATGAAAAACCGATGGAAGGGATCGGTCCCCGCCTAGTCTTTCCCAGGGGCGTGAAACAGAAGCATACGGACCGGTTCATTCTCCCTTCCATTTCCCGGGTCGATTATGAGTATGGAAGCGATCACAAGTTCCTGATAGTTTCGCAATGTACCCAGCGGGAAGAGTTCGTTGTCGATGTCACAACCGCAATCACTTGGAAGCTCCCTCTGCCCACCCTCATTACCAGGCCCTTTCTGAAGTGGTATTGCCGTAAAGTGATTCAGCAGGATGTGGATATCCTGGAAATCCAAGGGGCCCAGATGAAGGAATTCGGGCGGAGCTTCACCCATACCAAGGTTGATCTTCTTGGACGCCACATCAATGCCCTGCGGCGGAATGCCGCGAAGGGTTCCCCGGAACTGAAGGAAACCTCCCAGGAGGTCGCAATAAGGATCTGACGATGAACAGGAAACTCAATGGCGCGATTCTTCCCCGGTCCAAGGTTACCAGAGAGGATAAGAGGACTCTCTTCGATTTGTGGGAGAGCTACTACCAGAACGTGGACCGGGCGATGTTTGAAAAAGATCTCGCGGAGAAGGACTGGATCCTGACCCTGATAGATGAGGAGGGGACGATTCGTGGATTTACTACGATGAAATTTTATGAACTGGAGATTCGGGGGAAGACCATTCGTGCGATTTTCAACGGGAGCACCATCATCGCCCGGGACTACTGGGGAGACCAGGAACTTGTTCACACATGGTGCCGTTTCATGGGAGAGCTGAAACGGGAAGAGCCAGGGATTCCGCTCTACTGGTACCTTATCGTGAGCGGGTTCCGCACCTACATGTTCCTGCCGCTCTTTTTCAGGGAGTTCTATCCAAACCATGCGACCGAAACCCCCGGGTTCGAACAGGAAATCATGGATACCCTTGGAGAAATGAAATTTCCCAAGGAATACCGGGAGGGGATTGTTCGTGTCGAGGATCCGCGTGAATGCCTCGATCCGGACCTCGCTGTTCCGAGCGAACATAAATTACGCAATCCGCACATTCGCTTCTTTGTCGAGAGGAACAAAGAGTATCTGCGGGGAGATGAAATGGTCTGCCTCACCGAGTTCACGATCGAAAATACCAAGCGGACCGCCAATCAGATCGCGGAGGAGATTCTCGGATCCCTTAATTCCCGGTGCTCCATGACAAGGGAGGTGGCAGCATCGCAATGAAGCCGTTCCTGGGTAATGCATTGTGGATGCTCTCGAGCATGTCCGCGTCTCGGCGGTTCAGACGAGCTCGCCGGAGTCCGCGGCGGACCCAGGAAGAGATTCTCGCTACCTTCCTCAGGAACAACGCGGGGTCAGACTACGGGCGGAAGTATGACTACGCCTCGATTACTTCGGTCGAGGAATTCCAGAAGCGCGTTCCGGTAGTCACCTATGAAGAACTTGAACCGTGGATCCGCCGGATTATCGAGGGAGAACAAGGCGTCCTGACCTCCGAGCCGGTTTTGATGCTCGAAAAAACGAGCGGTTCCTCGGGGCCTGCCAAGTATATTCCCTACACCGCGTCTCTCCGAAGCGAGTTCCAGAATGCGGTTGGAGCCTGGATGTATGACCTCTACAGAAACCACAAGGGGCTTTATGGGGGGAGACAATACTGGTCAATCAGCCCGGCCATGCAGGACAGGGAGGTCACCCCGGGGGGACTTCCGGTTGGATTCGAAGAGGACGTGGAATATCTCAGTCCCTTTGCCCAGAAGGTAGTCAGGTCAGTGATGGCGGTTCCCTCCTCGGTTGCAAGAGCGACCGACATGGAGGCCTGCCGGAAGAGCACGATGGAGGCGCTCGTGCAATGCCGTGATCTCCGCGTTCTCTCCGTCTGGAACCCGAGTTTCCTTACGACGCTCATGGAGCATCTCCCTTCCGGAGAACAGCCCGCGGACCTCTGGCCGAAATTATCCATGATCAGTTGCTGGACAGATGGTGCCGCTTCCCGTTTTCTGCCCGATCTGGAGAACCTTTTCCCGGGGGTTCCTGTTCAGGGGAAGGGACTTCTCGCAACAGAAGGGGTCGTTTCTGTTCCCCTTGCCGATTCCTGTGCTCCCGCCCCGGCAATTACCTCCCACTTCCTCGAATTCATCGAGGACAGCGGGAGAGCCCGGCTGGTCGATGAACTCGAGGAAGGGCAAAAGTATACCGTGGTTCAGACCACTGGTGGGGGCTTTGCCCGCTACAGCCTCGATGACCAGGTCGAGGCCGTCGCTCCTGGTGCGATCCGCTTCGTGGGACGGAAAGGCCAGGTCAGTGATCTTTGCGGAGAAAAGCTGAGTGAAGCCTTCGTGGCGGCTGCCATCCAGGAAATGGGGTTGCCTGGATTTGTGATGCTCGCGCCGCAATGGGACAAGCCTCCCCGATATAACCTTTTTGTTGAAACAGATCACCCCGAAGAAATCGCGGCCAAGGTAGAAGGCCATCTCCGTAAATCATTCCACTACAATTACTGTCGGGATCTTGGCCAACTCGGGCCAGTGCGGGGAATCCGTGTGACCGAAGGAGACCGGCGTTATCTCGCGGGGTGTGAAGCGCTCGGTCAAAAGGCCGGTGACGTCAAGCCCGCGCATCTACGGCTGGAACTGGGATGGCTTGAGAGACTGGAGGGGAGCCATGCATAATAGCGCCACGGCGTGCCGCGTCCGTTTTGAAGCGGCAAAGGAGAGCGATGATGAGGAACTACGTGCGCTCCTTCACAAAACCCCGATGGGCGGATCGATCTCCGTGGCGTTCCTGCGCGAACCGGGATATTTCTCCGCCACCCGGATCCAGGGGGCCTTTACCCAGGTTTTCATCGCCAAGGCGGGAGAAGAGATTGTTGGGGCGGCGACCCGGGCGGTACGCCCCATCTTTCTCAACGGTAAGATGATCGATGGGGGTTACCTGAGCGACCTGAGAATTCTTCCTGACTACCGGAGGGGCATGACTCTCGCTAGGGGGTATCGCTATCTTCGGGAACTTCATCGTGATGGCCGAACCCCGATTTATACCACCGTAATCGTGGAAGATAACGAGACCGCACTCAGGACGGTGGGAGCGAATCGTGCGGATATGCCCACCTACACGGATCAGGGGCGGATTCTCACCCCGATGATCTCCCTGAAGAAGAGACTTCCGGAGATTGCCGCTGAAATTCGTCCCGCCACCTGCGAAGATCTTCCGGCAATCGTCGCGAAGCTGAATGAACCGAAGATGCAGTTTCAGCCTGCCCATGCCGAGGGAGATCTCCTTGATGGCCGGTTTCAGAATCTCCGGGCCAGCGACTTTCGACTGCTCTTCAGGGAAGGGAAACTGGCTGGGGTCATGGCCGCCTGGGATCAGAGACCGTTTCGTCAGACGGTGGTCAAGAACTACTCCGGGGTAGTCGGGACCTTGCGGCCCCTGGTCAATCTCTTCCGGAAACCAGCACTCCCTGCAACGGATGAGCCGCTGCGTTTCTTTTATATCGCCTTCTCCGCGACTGATACGGTCGAGGACTATCATGCTCTTCTCCGTTTCATCTACAACGAATCAATAGACAGCACTCATACCCATATGGTTGCGGGGCTTCATGAGCGGGATCCTCGTTCGGTCGCCTTGCGCGACTATCCTCAAACTCATTTTGCGGGACGGCTCTTTTCGGTCACCTTTGATGGGCCGGTCGAGATCGATGACCGCATCCCCTACGTAGAAGCTGCCCTGCTATGACCCTTCGTTCGATACGTCTCTGGCTTGGAGGGCTGCTTCTGGTCGCTCTTGCAATTACAACGGGGTTCTATTTCCGTCAGAATGCGGGCTTACAGGTTGGAGGAGCAATCTCTCTTCCCAAGATAGCCTGGCTTGCCTATGCGCTCGTGGCCTGGTTTCTCCTGCCTTTCTTCCTGTGGCGAGACCAACGAATTGATAAACCGATTCGGAAGCTATTCGGGTTCTTCTGGCTCTTCATGATGGCACGGGGCCTTGCTGAAGTGGTCCTCATCTATGCCTTTGGCCACTGGCACCCATGGTATGGAATTGCCCATGACCTCGCCGCCTTTCTTCTGGTTGCCAGGTTACGACGAGGTGTGCGCCCCTCCAATGTTGTTTCCCAGAGGGCTCTCCGCTTCACGGGAACCCTTCTTCTGGGGCTCATCGCGGAGACCTGTTTCGCCGGAATGTTTCTTCAGACCGGAGTGCATGAGTCGGCCACCTACTTCGCCTCCAGTTCTCCACAGTGGAATTTTGTCAACACCACCACGATCCTTGTCCTTGCCTTTGTCCTGCCTGACTTCCTGACGACTCTCCTGGGACTCTGGTTTCCGGGAAGCTCCCGGGAGACCCCGAAACTGTTGAGTCGGAGCCGGTCGGTCGCTGCCATCGGGCTCAGTATCATCACCATCGCGGCCCTGGGGTTATGGTCCTTCATGATGGACCTCGAAAAGCGAGGGGCTCATTTCCAGGAGACAGGCTCCCAGATCATCGACTCCCTCAAGCAGTTCGCGAAGGATTTTCGCAGGAACGATACCGGGAGGATGAATGATTTTATTCTCGGGGGACAGGCTGGTTGGGTCCTCGCAAAGCAGGATCACGACCACGAGATCGAAGTGCTCAGGTGGACCCCAAGCGAGACCGGTCCGGAACTGAATGACTTCTTTCTCGAGATGAGAAAGAATCGCCCGACCCTCCTGGAGGTGGTCTTCAAGCTGCATTTGCTTGATGAGATCGTTTCTGAACAGGAGGCGCGGGCGACCTTCCGGTTCGAGATCACCACCGCCACTCAAACTGATTATGGATTGATCCAATCGCTCTTCCAGCAAGGCGACGATGGCCGTTGGAGAATTACATCGGGTGAGCTGGTCAGGGGATGGACCGTGAGTGGCCCTGCGAATCACTTTGCCGATGAAGCCCGGGAGAGGGGAATTGATTTTGTCCTCGAGGTCGATCCACGGTTCGAGGGAGACCGTTCCTGCACGGGCCATGAGTGCCCGGGTCCGCACAAACTCGCTTTTGAGACGATGCGCCATGCTTATGCCGGTGCAGCCACCGCCGACTTTGATAATGACGGATACGATGACGTCTTCCTTTGCAATGGCAGGCAGCCCGTCCTTTACCGAAACCGGGGAGATGGGACTTTTGAAGACCAGACCGAAGCCGCAGGTCTGGCGCATCTGTGGCATATTAATGTAGCCTGCTTCTCGGACATCGACAACGATGGCGACCAGGATCTCTTTACTGGTGCCTTCTTTGGCCCCAACCACCTCCTGCGCAACAATGGAGATGGGACCTTTGAGGACATCACCACAGCGGCAGGAATCAAAAACCACGACTATGTCGCCTCTCTTTCGTTCTTCGATTACGATACGGATGGAGATCTCGACCTGTATCTGGGACGCTTTGTGAACGCCGAGACATCCTTTCCGGATTCCTTCCTTTATACCCGGAATGGCGAGCCAAACGTTCTTTACCGTAACAACGGGGATAACACCTTCACCGATGTTACCGCGGAATCTGGCCTGGGAGATATCGGGCTTACGCTCGCGATGGGAGCGGCTGATTACGACGAGGATGGAGACCAGGATATTTATGTTGCCAACGACTTCGGTCGGAATGCCCTCTACCAGAATCAGGGAGATGGCACCTTTCGTGATGTAGCGAAAGAGACCGGTGCCCTCGGGATCGGCGGCAGTATGAGCACGAGTTGGGGCGATTACGACAATGACGGCCGGCTAGACCTCTACGTTGGGGCGGTGCGATCAAACCAGCGCTGGTTCGTTCAGCCAATTACCGCCAGGAGAGTCGTCTGGAAATTCATCCGGGAAGGAAAGGTCGGTAACGACAACCCGATTCTCACTGATTTGCAGAGCTATATGGGAGACGACTGGAGCAACATCGGAAACATTGCGATGGCTGGAAACGCCCTCTTCAGGCAGAACGAGGACCATACCTTCACAAATGTATCGAAGGATGCGGAGACCCGCCCCGCCGGGTGGTACTGGAGTTCCGGTTTCCTAGATATCGATAACGATGGGGATCTCGATATCTATGCGACAGATGGATGGATCACGGGGAAAGATCCCCACGACTTGTGAGCGGCATTCAACTCCGGTGCGGTCGCGTCGGACAAGCCCTTCGCAAAAGGATACCTCTACAGCGATGCATTCATCGGAGACCGGTCGTTCAACGGAAACGAACGAAACCGCCTTCTGGTCAACCTTGGCAATGGTAAGTTTGTCGAAGGGGCGACCGCGTATGGCCTCGACAGCCTGGGCGACGGACGTGGGATGGCCAAGGCGGACTTCGACCGGGACGGCGATGTGGACCTGATCATCACCAACTATAAAGCCAGGGCTCACTACTATGTGAACAAGGTCGCGAGGGGCCACTGGCTGCAGGTCCGCCTGCGTGGACGGAAAAATAACCGGGATGGAGTCGGAGCGATCATTCGCATCCGCTCCGGAGAGAACCGGCAGTTGAGGATCATCTCTGCCGGAGATGGATATGCGTCCCAGTTTTCCCGGGTTGCCCACTTCGGGATTGGAGAGAACGAACAAATCGACGAGCTCGAGGTCTCCTGGCCCAACGGAGCAAAGCAACTCTTCAAAGGAATCCCCGCTGACCAGATGCTCGAAATCGACGAAGATAGCAGTGAAATTCTCGTGGTGACAATGGCGGGGGAGGAGGAATAAAGGCCCAGGTGTTTCCCGGCACGACAAGAGGCCGTTGCGAACCATGGAGCCAACTCTTTCGAATTTAGAAAGATCTGTAGCTACTGAGAGAGTATCCATAAATTCGAATGGCCCTGATTGAAATATTGTCAGACTGTTCCCTCTGGATGGACGCAGCAAAGGGACCGCAGGGCAGGAGGCTCAAGGTATGGCTGAAACGCCTTGCTTGCGGGCTACGCGTCTTCCCTGTCCTGGTCTGGGCTCCGTTTCAACTCATGGCAACTGAGCTGCCGGTGGCGAATTTGCAGGCCTTTCACGAGGAAATTGCACCAGTGCTGAAGCGGGCCTGCGTGCATTGTCATGGTCCGGATAAGCAAAAGGGTAAGTTTCGGGTAGATACCCTGAATCCGGATATGCTGACGGGAGGGGACCTCGAGTGGTGGTTGGAGGTTTTCGATGTGGTCAGTAACGGCGAAATGCCGCCGGAAGATGCGGATACGCATCTTGAAGGTCATGAACGGGCCTCCGTTGTGGATTGGCTTTCGAGAGAACTTCACCAAGCCTCCCTGTTGAAGCGCTCGGCAAAGGGGCGGTCCTCGTTTCGCCGCCTGACTCGCTATGAGTATGACTACGCCCTTCGGGATCTGCTGGGATTGGATTATTCGCTGATCGACCGACTGCCACCCGAGACGGCTTCGGAGGATGGGTTCAAGAATAGCTCTGAACTGTTGCAGATGTCCGCCATGCAGTTCCAATTGTATCGCGAGATCAGCCTGAAGGCGCTGCGACGGGTTGTTGTGACTGGCGAGAAGCCCACGCCGGTGAGATACGTTCTTCCCCTCGAGAATCTGTTTAACAAGACATCGTCGTCCAGAAAAGGACAGGTCTTTCGCAGGGACTCGGACAACTATTCGAAAGAACGGAGGCGTCCGCACCTGTTCAAGCGTGAGACGGGGTCAGGGGTTCCTTTTTCGGGTGGGAGCTATCAGCCGCTTTCCAATCCTGCAGCCGACCCGGAAGCACCTTCATCTGCGGTCTACATGGAGCTTCCGCGGAACGGAGAATGGAAAGTAGGCCTGGACCGCTTTCTGCCGGACGAGGGCACAATGCGCGTCAGTATCCGGGCGGCGCGCTCTAGCGAAGAGTTGCCGGGAGATGTTGCCCTCCGGCTGGGCTTCAGTGCCCATACAAGTAACAATGCGAACTTCTCGAACGTGATCAGCGAGAGGGACAGGATCGTCAAGGCGCCGGCAAGCGCGCCGGAGTTCATTCATTTCGATATCCAACTGGCCGATATCCAGCGCAACCCTTTCAGAAAGCTGGAAACCAAGTTTCCGCGACGAGACGAGTTCCTGCATATCCGGAACGTTACTGCGGTCGAAGGGCTGCACGTTCAATTCGACCACGTGGAAATCACGGCACCGTTCCATGAGCAATGGCCCCCACCGGGTCACAGGGTGATTTTCTTCGACAGCACGAACCGGACAAATGAGTCAGTCTATGCGCGCGAAGTCCTGAAGCAGTTCATGGAGCGGGCCTGGCGTCGGCCGGTCAAGGGCCCGGAAGTGGATCGTTTCTTGAATCTGTTTGCGGAGTACCGGCCTCAGTTTGAGTCGATGGAGGAGGCAATGGTCGAAGTGCTGGCCACGGTGCTGGCTCACCCGGAATTCCTGTACCTGAGCCAGGGAGAATCCACCAGCACGCGGCAGGAGGTCAGCCATTATGAACTGGCAAACCGACTGGCGGTTTTTCTTTGGTCCAGCATTCCCGATGCAGAATTACTGGGACTGGCGAAAGCCGGCTCGCTTCGCGACCCTTCAATTTTA
>Ga0163180_10000528_pt1 | contig 22343 bp, 34 predicted proteins | sample AtlANTMetagenome_2_FD_109647 | JGI IMG/M metagenome (GOLD analysis project Ga0163180, IMG submission 109647) | Marine eukaryotic phytoplankton communities from the Atlantic Ocean - Atlantic ANT 4 Metagenome | ecosystem: Environmental > Aquatic > Marine > Oceanic | place: North Atlantic Ocean...
TTCGCCCACCGGGTGCGCCGATTAGAGGTTTTGGCGGCACATCATCCGGCCCTGATCCGTTAATAGAATTGCACGAAAGTCTTAAAAATCTTTACGCAGATCGCATCGGCGATCCGATAACATCGGTGGATATTGTTGACACTGAAAACCTTATTGGACGTTGTGTGGTTGCTGGAAATGTTCGACGCTCTGCTGCGTTGGCTTTAGGTCAACATAATGACAAAGAATATTTAACAATGAAAAACGATCAAGAGAAACTTTATCACCATAGGTGGGGTTCCAACAACTCTTTTGAAGCTAAAATTGGAATGGACTACACTTGGCACGCCGAACAATCACAAAAAAACGGCGAGCCCGGATACATTTGGTTACATAACGCTCGATATTATGGTCGTATGAAAGATGGTAAGCGGTATGATGATTTAAAAGTTATGGGATTTAATCCTTGTGTTGAACAACAACTGGAAGATGGCGAATTGTGCTGCCTTGTTGAAACCTTTCCAGCAAAACATGAGACTTATGAAGATTATTTAAAAACTTTAGAAATTGCATATATGTACGGCAAAACTGTCACATTGGCGAATACACACTGGCCAGAAACAAATGCAATTATGTTAAAAAATAGAAGAATAGGTCTTTCGCAGTCTGGAGTAGTGCAGGCATTCAACAAACACACAAGGAGAACTATTTTACGTTGGTGTGATGATGCTTATATGCACGTCACGGATATGGACAAAGAATATTCCGATTGGCTATGTATTCCTCGTTCTGTTCGGATGACATCGATAAAACCATCCGGCACAGTGTCTTTATTAAATGGTTCTACTCCGGGAATACACTTCCCAGAAAATGAATTTTATATTAGAAGAATCAGGTTTTCCAAAGATTCCGATCTTATCCCAGTATTAAGAGATGCTGGTTACAAAATAGAAGAAGACAAATACTCGCCGAATACTTTATGTGTTGAATTTCCTGTTAGAGAGCCATATTTTGTAAAAGGAAAAAAAGATGTTTCTATGTGGGAACAGCTTGAACTTGCTGCGCAATATCAACATTACTGGGCTGACAATAGCGTAAGCATCACAGTTACATTCAATGAAGACGAAGCACCACAGATTAAAGATGCTTTGGAACTTTATGAGTCTCGATTAAAGGCAGTATCATTTTTGAAATACCAAGAGACAGGATATGAACAAGCTCCTTATGAACCAATTACAGAGGAAGAATATAACGAGATGATAAAGGGGATTACCCCAATACAAAGAATCGAAACGGAAGAAGAGGGAGTCGGTTCTAAATATTGTACGAATGATTCGTGCGAAATTAACTTTGGAGAAAATAAATGAAAGAAGAAATATTAAAAATTATTGAAAATTTAAACAATACTATTGAAGATATTGAAAAAGTAGAAAATAAAAAATATGGTTTTAAATCTGCTGCCGTCAGGTCAAGAAAGGTTTGCCAAGATGCGGCAAACAAATTGAAAGACATAAGAAAGCAAATTCAAATTGTAAAGAATATGGAGGAATAATGCATTTTGAACCAACTAATAGGCATATATTGGTTAAACCTTTAAAGCAAAAAGAAAGTGAGGCGGATTCTTTAATAATGTTGCCACAAGATTATAAAAAACCAGAATCCCCTTACCAGCAATGCGAAGTTTTAAACATTGCTGGAGATAGTAAATTCATCTCTTCTTTAAAAAAAGGTGATATTATATTGATAGAACAAAGAATGTTGCAAAAAATAGAATTTGGTGCAAAAGAAATCTATTTAATATTGGAAAATTACGTCCTTGGGAGGATAAAACATGAAACTTGATGAAAAAATTATTAAAAGTTTAATCGAAGAAGCTAGGAAGAGTGTTCCAACCATGCTCTTGGAAGAACCAGTCATAGCTGAATCTTCTTTCAATCGTATTAAAGATAAAGTAGACAATACAGATGTTGCATTTGTTGTGATGTCCGCTGATCGTCACGAACACTCAAGAAAAGAAAACGATGCAAGGTTATCGGAACTAAAAGCCACATTTGCACAAAATGGCTTCCCTATGACTGATATTCAAGGTTCTTGGCTTGAGAAAGACGAAGACGGAAACGAGGTGCGCGTTATTGAGAAATCTATTGTTATAACTGATGAAGAAAGAGGTGATGTCCCCAAAAGTGGCATTTCTCTATTAGATTTGGCCATGAAAATGAGTGATAAATATAATCAAGATGCTTTTATTTTCGGAGATATTGGTAGACACACAGGTAAAAGATCTATTGACGCTTATGATCGAAATGGCAATCGCGTTGCTTATGGAGGTCCATGGACAAGTATCGAGCCAATTGAAAAAGATGCTGACTTCTGGTCAAGAGTTCGTGGTTCTACATTTGTCTTCAAAGAAGACCAAGACGGTGAAGGATATGGCGACATGTTTGATCCATATAACCCAAAAGGACACCCAGAGCCAACAAACGAAGAGATTGAAGTTGATGCTCCAAACTCCGTTATTGAAGCAATGATTAAGGCAGAGATGCACAAAGGCAAGAAAATTAAATTTGTGCGGAGGAAGAAGTGAGCGAATATGAAAAATCTGTTCTCTTATATGATGACGGGATTGGTCGTGTGGACTACATTTCTCATATGGGCAGTGACCTTACCGTCGTCAATTCTGCTAGGGTTTCTTTTGGTGTTGAAAAGTCTCAGTTGGATAACCGGGATAGAAAACTCATTAGCTACCTTATTAAACACCGACACACTTCTACTTTGGAGCATTGTGTTGTTACCTTTAAATTTACTGTCCCTTTATTTGTTCGTTCGCAACACCACAGGCACAGAACTTGGTCCTATAACGAAATCTCTCGTAGATATACCGACAAGGATTTGCAATTTTATTTGCCGAAAGCATTTAGAACCCAACATAAATCCAACCGACAAGCCTCCAACGAAAATGATTTAATTGATCCGGTTATCATTCCTGATTTACACGATACTGGATACGGCGTGACGGCCTCTACATATGTCAATAGAGTAACACAAGATTCTTTAGAAGCATTTAGGTTACTTTTGAGAGAGGGAGTTTGTCGTGAACAAGCTCGCATGGTGTTGCCTCAAAATCTATATACGGAATATTATGGAACTGTGAATTTGAACAATTTACTTAAGTTTGTTGATTTGCGAACACACGAAGGGGCCCAGTGGGAGATCCAAAAAACAGCACATGCATGTCTTGAAATTGCAAAAGATATTTGGCCTGTGACTGTCTCATCCTATGGGGACTTGAGAGGTGCGGTCTAAATATAAAATTGGGGATTTGATAACTTTGAGCGAATTTGGTCGCTTAGTGATAGATAATAACAAAAACAGGGTCGGCCTAATAGTGGCTGGCCCTTTTAATATGATCTATCCTATGAGTAACGTGCCGAAAAGTGAAACATTTTCTTATTGGGCATATAATATAATGATAGGCGATGAACTAATTACTGATGTGCCTCAAGATTTTTTAAAAAGAATGTCCACAAATAAGGAAAACCTTGGTGATGAATGAAAAAGGATTATTATTATGAAAACATAATTATTGGAGGCTCACTGGAATCGCTTTTATATAGTTTTGTCAGTGAAATACCAATATTTATAAACGAAGAGCTTATTCCTTTTGATATAGAGAAAATAGAAAATGTCGATGATTTTAAATTTCTTGGTTACGAAGGCGAAATACAAAAATCAGAACTTTGGCAACGATTGACGTTTTTATTATCTATGAATGGTTTGATTGTGGTTCCGAACTTTATTAAAAATATAAGAAATGAAAGAAAATCTCTTGTTATATCTACCAGCGATAATTCTAGAATAAAAATAAATTATAGTAAAAAAATTGATTTTGATAAAATATCCACATCATCTGTAAATGTTTATGATTGGTTTGATGTTCGATCTGGCTCGGTTCATGAATATGACACTATCGAAGATAAGGGATCAAGATTTGTAAATAAGTTGTTTTTTTATCCATCTCGCCGTATTGGGCAAACTTCTAATAAAAAAGATGTAGTTGCATTTTCTAAAATAAGAAGCAACACTTTGTTGGATTATGAAAGTAGTGAGAGTTATGTTAGACTCAAAGCATTGAAAATGATGAAGGAGAAAGGAATCCGAGGAACACCTAACGGTTTTAATAAAAAAGGTATTCGTCTTCACTATGCTATAAAAATAGAACACTCACATCGTGAAATTATTAAAAATTATAAGCCTCTATATTCAATCGAAGAGATATTAAATAAGAGAAAAAGATCAGGAGAAACATGGAACTTAACGAAAAAACTTTTTCGTCACAAACAAATTTCCACCTTGCGGGAATCATACCGGTTGCAGGACAACCTTTAAACTTCAAAATGCCATATCCAGACTGTCTGTTGCCAGTTGCAGCCGATTACACAATGATAGAGGCTGCTGTTGTAGAGGCTGCTTTCGCTGGGTGTGATACGATATGGATTGTTTGCAATGATGATATTTCCCCTGTTATAAGATATAGAGTTGGAGATTTTATAGAAGATCCTCTTTATTTTTATAACAACATAGGCCCCAATCCAGCTAAAATGAGACGAAGAATACCAATTTTCTGGATTCCGATACACCCAAAAGACAGAGACAAAAGAGACTGCTTGTCGTGGAGCGTTATTCATGGTTCTTTAGCTGCGTTAAAGGTTGCATCTAAGTTATCGAAATGGATGATTCCTGACAAATATTATGTTTCTTTTCCTTATGGTATTTTTGATCCAAGGCCGTTGAAAAAAATGAGAAGAGTCATAAGATCATATGATAATTTTTATGTTTCACACAATAATAAAACAGTTCAAGACAATTATTATTGTTCTTTTACGTTTGGAAAAGATGAATTTATTAAATATAGAAGAAATATCCGCAATGGAACGGGAAAATACATATCTGACCCATCAAACCCCAAGGCTATCCCAACCGAGACACTCCCGATAGAAGAGAGGTGGTCGGCCAGATTTTTTGATTTAAATCAAGTTTTTACTAATCTGGATTTGGATCAATCCAAAGTATATGAAGCAACTGATTTTTCAAACATATGCGATTGGGAATCCTATAGGGATTATATGAATACGGATTTGGCAAAATCAATTAAAAGGCCATCGCGATCATTGTTTTCATACCGTGAATTTAACAGTATTGGAAAAGACAGAGATAACACTTGACTAAGTTAATAAAAGTGTTATATTTATTATATGCATAGGTGAAACATGGAAAACAATAAATATCATTTATATAAATCAGAAGAACAAGATAATTATTTCTATTTAGAAATGAACGATATAAGCGATGCAGCAGTACAAATTTGGGAAAGCCCAGAAGGCGGCAAGAAAACATTCATTAGGATCAAAATAACTGAGCCCGAATGGGAGAAAATTTTAGATGAGTATAAGCACATTCAAATTGTACAAAAAACTATTAAACGAGTTGAAATATAAATATTCTGAATTAGAATATGTTGAAGAGGAATGCAAGGAAGGAAATGTTCTATTTGAAGAACACTATCGCCAGTTTTGTAGTGAAAATAACATTTCAATAAGCGAGCTAGAGTCTAAAAATAAAGAAAAAGTTAAAATATTTGGCCCCAAAACAACTCCGATTAGCGCAAACGAGGCCATTGAAAAAAGCGTAAGCCCGGAAGAATCAAAAAGAAAAAAAGTTTTTCAAAGAATTTTCCATGGCATCGCAAAGAAAATACACCCAGATAAGTTTTCAAGCGTAGAGAGAACAATAGATATAATTGAAAAGGAAGAGACATTTAAAAAAGCAACATATGCATTTGAAAACGAAAAATGGGGTTTGTTGTTAGAAATTGCCGACGCGCTTGACATTCATCCACAAAAGTATCAAAAAATTAACAGCTTGTTGCGAGATGAGATTTCTGATGTTAACAAAAAAATCAATGGAAAACAAAAATCATTTGGATGGCACATGTCCCAAGCAGAAACAGAAGATCAAAAAGACAAGGTTGTTATTTCATTTTTAAAGAATTTATTTGACTATGTGTTTAAACCATAATCAAAGTCATTATTCATTATTTTTTAAATAAAGCTCTTGACAAACACAAATAATAAGTTATAATGTATATAATGCTAATGGTGATATATGAGTGAATTTGTAATCTTTACTGGTCCCATGTTTGGTGGTAAAACAACCAGACTTTTGAGTTCTATTGAAAGATTTAGACTGAGACAGAAAAGAGTTTATATATTCAAACCTCTAAAAGATACCCGTTATGACCCAAAAGGCATCGCAATAATATCACACACAGGGTATGAAACCTTATCAATACCAATTGAAAAGCCAGAAGATATAAATGAATATCTGGAGAAAAGAGCATCACCTGTTGGGATCATTGCTGTAGATGAAGCATTTATGATTGAAGGTATTGCTGATACATTAATCGATTTGTATAAAAAAGGCTTTTCAATATTGATTTCTTCCCTTCAGCTATCTTCGCAAGGTGAACCATTTGAAGAAATAACTAAAATGTTACCTTGGGCTACAAGAGTGGAAGTTTGTCCGGCTGTATGTACCATCTGCGGAGCAGATGCATTTTATACATATAAAAAACGAGGAACAGATAAGCAGCTAGAAATTGGCGGTGGGGAAATGTATGAGCCCCGTTGCTTAAATCACTGGAATCATGATATGAGGATACAAATTTGATGGATAACAGAATATTATATGGTTTTTTATTGTTTACAATGGCTCAAACAGTTGCGTGGTATCAACTTAATAGTCAATTTGTGTGGGACTTCTGGAAAGACAAGGCAGTGCTATCTTCTTTGATATTTTCAATCCCAGTCGCTTTGTTATTCTGGTATGGAACGAAGAATATTTATGACTCTTCAGAAGCCCTGTGGACTTGTAGGTTTTTAGGCTTTGCGAGTGGTATTTTCGTCTTCGCTATTTTAACTTGGCTGCATTTAAATGAAAGCATTTTTACTTTAAAAACTACTTTGTGCTTGTTGCTTGCCTCTATGATCATGGCAATTCAGGTTTTTATGAAATGAAAAGTGACTACACTAGATTGATCATTTCAGATATTCATATGGGTTCTCTACATTCAAAAGAATCCAAATTGCAACGCTTATTAAACTCAATAGAATTTGACGAAATAATACTTGCTGGAGATATTATAGATTTCATTCGCATTCCGACATTTACGAAACACACAGCCGATCTGTTCCAGACGATATCGGATTTAAACCGAGATAATAAAAAAATAATTTATATTGTTGGCAACCACGATATTGCTTTCAATAAATTTGTTGGCAAAACGGTTGCTGGTATTGAATTTATGGAAGAATATGAATTTGATTATAATGGTCGTCATTACCGAGTGGAGCATGGCGATAAGTATGAAAAAGGCATTGTACATTGGAAGTTCACAATGAATATTGTATCTATCTTTCATGATCTTTTAGAAAGAGTGTTTAAATGGAACCTTGCTGCTTGGTATGTCAGACAACAACAGAAGAAAAGAAAACTAAGAAGGGTTTGGGATATAATGAAGCTAAACAAAGGTGCTGATGTTTTTATCATGGGGCACACTCACATTCCAGAAGTTGTTATTTGGGTTGATGAGATGGAAAAGATTAAAACTTATGCCAACATTGGCGACTGGGTTGAGCATTCTACTTACATTATAATAAAAGACGGACAACTTCGTTTAAAAACATTTGAACCGGAGGTAAAATGAAAAAATTGGACTTACATGGAAAAAGACACTCAGAGGCGGAGAGAGAGGTTATAAATTTTATTTTCACACATGAGCCTCCTTTTGAGATTGTAACAGGTGATTCAAGTCGAATGCGCCAAGTGGTGATTGAAACCATAGCAAAATATAAATTTAAAGCAATGCCCAAGGGTCTTGTAAATTATGGTTCACTTATAATAACAAACGTTGAAGACTATTGTTTTGTTTGTAGTTGCGAACCATGTGATTGTAGTTGGGGGAACGATGAGTAAAAAAAAGAAAATGGACAAACAGTCCGACCTTGGACTGAAAGATAAACAGAGACACAAGATAGAGCCACCAAAAAAATATAAGGTTATACTTTATAATGATGACTACACTTCAATGGACTTTGTTGTTAAAATATTGGAACAACTTTTCCACAGATCAAAGGCAGAGGCAACCCGTATAATGTTAAATATTCACAATGGAGGCAAGGGTGTGGCTGGAGTTTATCCGAGAGGCATAGCGGAGACAAAATGCCTCCAAGTAAAATCCGCAGCGATACAGCAAGGCGTACCGTTATTGGCGGAAGCAGAACCGGAATGATACTTATTATGTATGCTCTGGGACCTCACAGAATTTTCAAAATTTAAAATTGGCGATTTGGTCAGAATCACTCAGAAAGTTGATTTTGCGCTAACTGATATATCTATTGAAATTGGCGAGGTTGGTCTAATTGTTTCTGCTGATCCGTTTGTGGATGAAATAGTTACGTTTTGGGGCATTGATTATATGGTTTTAGTTAGGGGGCATTTGACATTATTATTTTTTGAAGATGAATTGGAACTGGTTGAGTCACAAATTGATGAAGAAAAAAATAAAGTTAATTTTATATTTCTAAAAAACTAGGTATTCTTGGAGGCCAATGTGTGGAGAGTACATATAAAAGTTTTAATGAATTTCAAATTGGTGATTTAGTTTATAATATTTTTCCACTAGAATTGGCATTCGATGGTTTTAAAATTAAAGAGGGTGAGATAGGTTTGGTGGTTGCTCATGTAACACCAAAGGAAAATGAAACAAAGTATGATTACGTTATTTTAATCAAAGGACGAGAAATATTTTTTTTTGAAAAAGAGTTAGCATTATATAAATCTAAGGGGAGCAAGTGATGGACTTGGTGGGATCATTTCAAGGTAAAACATTAAAATGTGTAAAGAAATTTGCCTTTTTTGAGAAAGGACACACATATTATTGTATTTATGATACTGGTGAATATTTTTATATTTGGTGCCACAACTCTTCGCTTCCCGTAAATGAAATCAAACTCCACAAAGAATGCAAAACAAACTTCAAACAAGAGCAATTTTAAAATTGGCGATTTAGTTCTTTATACGCCACATTATGAAGGTGATGGGGCATGGATGATGTCGGGTGATATGGGGATAATTATTAATATTCGTTCCACAAGTGACTACAAGGTAGTATGTGTCCAATGGATAGACCCGGACCTTGGTATAGCAGATATGTCCACAGATGTTTTAACTAAAATAAGTGTTGACAAAGTAAAATAATGTGTTATAATAATATAAACACACGGAGGAAAAATGATTAATTTTCTTTTTATGGTTGCGTGTTCAACCGAAGTAGGACTCATTGGATATACAGAAAAAGGACAAGACACTTCTGAAAATAACACCATTATAGAAGTATCTGACGAGCCCAGTTCTGAGCCCAGTTCTGAACCGTCATTGGAGCCATCCGATGACCCTGTGATAGAAGGAGTTGGCGGCTATGTAAATTATTATCTTCGGCAAGTAGCGTGTCCTGCGTGTGTTGGTGAAAGCCAAGAGATGCTGGTTGAGTTTAAAACTAGATTTCATGAGCCAACATCTGACTCACATGTGAGTTGGATACCAGAAGTGGGGACATGCACAAACCAATTGTTAGTTACGGTGCCCTCCACGAATCCAATTGATATAGGGCCAGAAGTCAACGTCGAGGGTCCCTATCATTCGTTTACTGCAAACAGAACCACAGTAGGAGAACATTATGCATACCTTTATGAGACTCAATATGATCGAAACGCCTCCCACGATGTTTCACTATCAGCTTATGATGAAACCTTTTTGTTCACTTCAATTGAGGGATTCGATTATATCGAGCCTTGGAATATGTTGTATGTGGATCCATCATATGCTTTTGATGCGGCCATTTTAAAAAGCGGAATGACATTTAGTTGGGGTCCGTATGGGTCAAGTGGTGTTTTTATGATAACAATAGCTGCTTACAATCAACAAGGCAATCAATTGTTAGGATACGCCGCCTGTGTCGGACCCGACCAAGGTTACTTAACGTTTCCCGGAGCTTATTTGTCGGCTTTTCCTGCGGGTAGTCTCGCTGTAATTCATCTTGCGCGACATAAAGTACAAACAGTCCCATATGCGCCATTAAATTCCTATATTGAAACCCATATGGAATGGGAAGTTGTCGGAACAGGCTATTTGCAATAATAAACTGACAAATATATATCAAAATAACTTTAGCCCCGAAAGGGGCTTTTTTATTATCTAAATTCTATTTATAGCATGGAAATCACAACCGAAGAAATTATCAATATTATTGAACAAGAGATTGATGCTGTTCTTGATGAAAAGAAAAAAAAGAAAGCAGCTAAGACTGATTACTCAAAAGAAAAAAAGTCTGGTCTTCACGGTTGGTTTTCTCGTCAAGGCGGCAAAGGAAAATCAAAAGGTTGGGTTGACTGCAATACTTGCCGCAAAGACAAAAAAACAGGCCGAAAAAAGTGCAAGTCATGTGGTCGCAAAAAAGGCGAAAAAAGAGCTAAATATCCTTCATGTCGCCCAACACCATCAGCTTGCGGCACAAAAGGGAAAGGAAAGAAATGGGGCAAAAAGAAATGAAAATTACAACCGAAGAATTGAGAAAGATTATTAAAGAAGAACTTGGCGAGGTCGTCAAAGGATCCTACGCAGACCGTCGCGGCTTTGAGCAACGTCCAGTTCATGATGAAATGGCGAATGTAGTTTCCAAAATTAAGAAGGACCGCAGGGAACTCGTCACTCAAATAGATAAAGAGAATCCAAGAATGGGAAATATGGAAAAAAAAGAACTGATTTTGAAGATCGCGGGACCCAATACTGTTCATCAAGACATAATTGATGCTTTCAAACAAATGAGAAAGAGATACAGTGACGAAGATGATAAATACGAAATTGATAAACAATTAGCACAGATGGGAGTGAATGTGGATGAACTGGAAGAAGTAAAACATTTATCTACAATCATATCAGAAGAGCTAGAAGCAGTTCTCGATGAGAAGAAGGGCTCCAAGAGACAAAGAAAAAAGAAAGCTAAAAAGAAAAAAGCTGGTGATCGCTGTACACGAATTGCTAAACGAAAATATGATACTTGGCCTTCTGCATATGCTTCTGGTGCCGTTGTTAAGTGCCGCCGTGGCAAGATTTGGAAAGGACTCAAAGAGGGAGAACTCTCTGACTTGGAAAAAGCTGCTTTAGAAAAGTTTAAAGAAGAAGGCGGCGCAGCAGGTGAAGACATGATGATTGACTTTTTGAAGAAGAAAGGAGCCACAGAAGAAGAGGCCAAGAAGATTTTAGATAAGGTGTCTGATGTTCACCAAGACGGTGATTTAATAACTCCAATGAATGAAGAAGAGCTTGAAGAAAAGAAAAAGAAAAAAGCGTGTAAACCATCTAAAGGTAAACGATTCGCCAAGAGAGTAAATGGCAAATGCAGATCATATGGTCAGAAGGGCAAAGCTAAGGATGGGGGTGATAGAATCCGACCCGGCACAAAGAAAGGTGATGCTTATTGTGCCCGTTCAGCTAAGATTAAAAAGTGCAAGAATCCACCTTGTGCAAACGACCTTTCCAGAAAAAAGTGGAAGTGTCGAGGTTCTAAGTCTATGAAAGAGCAAGAAAATGATAAAAGTTAGAATCAAAAGAGCAATTAAAAAATTAATAAATTATGCTTGTCCCGCCGCAACACAGGATCTTGAATTAAACACCAAGAACAGAGATGCTGCTATCAAAGCTAAACACATCCAATACGGACCTCTCAATGTTGATGAGCCCGGTGATTATTGGAAAGATACAGCAGATTATTGGAACACAGAGGAGAAAGCAGCAATGAAATCGCTTTGTGGCAATTGTGTTGCTTTTGATATATCTCCGAGAATGAAACAGTGTATGCCGGGTGAAACCTCAGATAAAGACGGTGAACTTGGTTATTGCTGGATGCATCACTTTAAGTGTCATAGTGCCCGTTCGTGTCGCACTTGGGCGAAGGGTGGCCCAATTAAAGATAATAAAATATCAAATGATTGGCAAGAAAGGGCTGGAATTAAAGAAGGGATATGACCTGATTTAGTTTAACCAGTTTGGTTATTTTATTTGACAAACTCACATTACCGTGATATGTTATAAAGACATTGGAGGTAACATGACTGTTAATTTGGGCTATGCTTGTATCAACGAAACACTAAAGAAACAAAAAATCTCTTGCAATCGCGGCATGATCAAACGCACCTTTCAAGCCAAGGGTATCACTTATGCTAGCGAGCTTGCTTTGGCCAATGTTACCGATCTCAAAAAGATTATCGAGTGGAACAATGCCAATGGCATTTCTGTATATCGTATGACCTCTTGTTTGTTCCCTTGGTTCTCTGATTATGACATCTTTGATATGCCTGACATTGATGCCATTGCTGATGTTATGGCCGAGGCTGGCAAAATTGCTATGGATGCTGGTCAACGTTTGTCGTTTCACCCCGGCCCATTCAACTGCCTTGGTTCTCGCAATGAATCTGTTGTGCAGAAAACCATCGCAGAGCTTGATGCTCACGCTGTTCAGATGGACCTCATGGGTTTACCAGCATCACCACAAGCCAAGATTAATATTCACATCGGTGGTGCTTATGGTGAACACGACAAGGCTCTTGCTCGCTTCTGCGACAATTTCAAGCGTCTTGCTCCAACCACACAAGCTCGCTTAACTGTCGAAAACGACGACAGACAATCTATGTTTTCAACCAAGATGCTTTACGATGGTGTCAGCAAAAACATCGGTATACCTATTGTCTTTGACTCGCATCATCATGACCTTGGCCCACAGGACCTTGACTATCATGATGCTTTCCATCTTGCCAGACAAACATGGATTGATCGTGGTGTCAAGCAACAGTGTCACCATTCTAACTCACGCAAAGATTATGAAGACCCAACATGCAAAGTCACAGCGCATTCTGATTGGTACTACACTCCGTTTGAAGCATACGACAAAGATGTCGATGTTGTTCTTGAGTGCAAGAAGAAAGAAATAGCATTGTTCAAATACAGAAAAGATTTTACAAAATTACACTTGACAGCAGCATAGTGTTGTGCTATATTATTAATGGTTACACTCGGAGGAAATATGGATTTAAAATTTGTTGGGCTTCATGCCCATTCTGGCGTTGGTTCGCCTTTCGATGGCTTCGGCTATCCACAAGAACACATGGACTTTGCTTATGAAAACGGCTGTAAAGCATTGGCTTTGACTGATCATGGCAACATGAATGGTTTTGCATACCAAGTACTTCATGCTAAAAAGATGGAGAAAGAAGGAAAAGATTTTAAGCCAATTTATGGTATTGAGGCATATTTTATCCCCGATGTTCAAGAATGGAAAGAACTGTATGAACAACATAAGGCGGATAAAAAGAAAGCAAGAAAACTTGAAGACACTCAGTCTGGAACAAATATAGAAAACGAAGGAGAGACTAAATCCGGCGGTGGATCTAATATTAATAGAACCCGCCATCTTGTTCTTCTCGCTATGAATCAAACCGGCTTGAATAATATATTTAAATTGATCTCGGAAAGTTATACGGGCGATCATTTTTATCGCAAACCTCGCATAGATTATGCCCTATTGGAGAAGCATAGTGAGGGTATAATCGCGCTTTCTGCTTGCTTAGGTGGTGTATATGCGGGTTGTTATTGGAGCAAGCGAGAAGAGGGGAGAGAGGCTGTTCTGGAGTGCATGAGAGACACAACAAAAAAGATGGTTTCCATCCTTGGAGACCGTTGGTATGGAGAAATCCAATGGAATAACATACCAGAACAACATGAGTTAAATCAGTATGTTATACAAGTTTGTAAAGAGATGGGCGTTAAAGTGGTTTCTACTGTGGATTCGCATTACCCAAACCCCGTGGCTTGGAAAGACAGAGAATTATATAAACGCTTGGGTTGGCTTGGTAAGGGTAAACCTGAGTGGCTTGAAATGACCCTTCCAACATCAGCGGAGGAGATCGGTTATGAACTTTATCCCAAGAATGGTCGAGAAGTCTGGGAGAGTTATAAAAAATACTCAGAACTATGTAAAGTTTCTTATGACGATGAATTTATTAAAAGTACACTTGAAGAGACTTGGAACATTGCTTTTCAGCGTATCGAAAGATATTATCCTGACAATAGCGTTCGGTTGCCCAATTTTGTGGTTCCTGCTGGTTTATCTGCCGACGATTATTTAGAAAAACTTACCATGTCTGGCTTAGGCGATATTTTACATAAAAGAAAAATCAAACATGGCGTAGACAAATATATCGACAGGGCTCAACAGGAACTTAAGGTCATATCAGATCGTGGGTTTTCAAAATACTTTTTAACAATGAAGGCAATATCGGACAAAACAAATGAAACACAAATCTCAGGACCTGCGCGGGGCTCTGCGGCGGGTAGTCTTGTTGCTTATGCTCTTGGCATTACTCAAGTTGATCCTATATTTCACGGACTCCTCTTCTCGCGGTTTCTTAGATCGGACGCTACAGATTACCCTGATATTGATTACGATGTATCTAATCCTATGGCACTGAAAGAGACTTTAATTAATGAATGGGGCAGTAACGTTGTTGTTCCGATTTCCAACTGGAACACACTACAGCTTCGCTCTTTGATTAAGGATATATCTAAATTTTATGATATACCGTTCAATGAGGTTAACAACGTTACAAGTAAAATGTTATTTGAAGCGACTCCCATAGCCAAGAAGAAGCACGGCATAAAAGCTGGTGTTTACACTCCGACATTTGATGAGGTTATGGAATTCTCCGAAACACTACAGAAGTTTTTGTTGAAATATCCACATGTCAAAGAGCACGTTGAGGCACTACATGGTGAATATAGGTCGTGTTCTCGACACGCTGGTGGTGTGGTAATCGGAGAAGAGTTAGACAAGTATATGCCTTTGATTTCTTCAAAAGGTGTTAGGCAAACTCCTTGGTCTGAGGGTCAAAATGTTAGACAGCTTGAACCAATGGGTTTTATTAAATTTGATATTCTTGGACTGTCAACCCTACGGATGATAGAAGATTGTATTACAAAAATCCTTCAGCGTCATCATGGTATTAATAATCCAACCTTCCAAGATATTAAGGGATATTATGATACTCATTTGCACCCGGATGTATTAGATATGGGTGACCAAGAAGTTTATGAGAATATCTTTCATAAAGGCAAATGGGTTGGTATTTTTCAGTTTACAGAACAAGGAGCGCAAAGATTTGCCTTACAGGCTCGTCCTCGTTCTATAATTGACATATCAGCGATTACTTCTATTTATCGACCCGGACCTTTATCCGCTGGTGTTGATAAAGATTATGTAGAAGCTAAAGAGTCGCCAAATAGCGTTAGTTATTTAAATGAAGTTGTTCGTGATGTTACAAGAGAAACACATGGGTTTTTAATTTTTCAAGAACAGATAGCCCTTCTTGCTCACAAACTAGGAAAAAATCTTTCTTTGGACGAAGGAAACCTACTAAGAAAAGTACTTACTAAAAAAGGTACAGGCAAAGGTCATGAAGTCAAAGAAAGAATTAAAGAAAAGTTTATCGAAGGATGCAGAGAAAAAGGGATCATTGATCATGACTCATACGGCCTTTGGAGAACTTTTGAATACTTTAGTGGGTATGGCTTCAATAAGTCTCATGCTGTTTCTTACAGTATTATTTCTTATCAGTGTGCTTGGCTCTGTCACTATTATACTACAGAATGGGTTGCTGCCTTTTTAGATAAAGAACCAGAGACAAGAAAAGAAAAAGCGATCAACTTAGCAAAGCAACATGGGTATAAGATTAAACCTCTTAACATAAATTATTCAGAGATGACTTGGAAGATTATAGATGATGAAACTCTGGTCGCTCCACTAACAACGATAAAAGGCTTAGGTGAAAAAGCGATAGATCAGATATTGCTGAACCGTCCCTTTAATAATGTTGAAGAACTATTGTTCAATGATGAAGTTATTTACAGCAAACTTAACAAAAAAGCTCTGGATGTTCTTTGTCGTGGTGGTGCTATGGATGATTTAATCGACAATAGATTTACTGGTTCTAAGCATTTTTGGTATGCTGTCTGTGTTGACCGCCCCAGAACGAAAAAGATATTAAATGAAAATATATTAAAATATCAAAACGAAGGAGATTTTACTGAAGAGGAGCAAATCGAATTCATAGCAGATTTAACGGGTATCTTTCCAATCTCAATGGTTGTAAATGAATCTGTTCAAAGAAGGCTTGATGAACTATATGTTCCGGCTATCTCTGATTATGATGCTGACCTGATGGTTTGCTGGTGCATACCGAGATCCATAAAAGTCAAGAAAAGCAAGAACAATAAAATATATTATGTTGTTGATGTGATCGACTCAAACTCCGTTGTCACTCGTATGCGCTGCTGGAGCGTAAAACCAGAAAAAGATATCATACATCTTAATAGGCCATATATGATAAAGCCAAGATATGATTCTAATTGGGGTTTTAGCACTTATGGTCGTGTAAACAATTCATGGATTTTATTAGCTTAATGTTCTTGACAATATCATTAAATATGTTATATTACTAAAGGAGGTGAGAAATGATTGTTGATTCAGAAGGAAACATGATTACTAAAACTGTGATTAACACTTTATTTGTTAATATTAAAAAAACTAATCCAAACGCTGTTATTCCAAAGTACGCCAAAGAAGGCGATGCTTGTATGGATCTCGTCGCAGTTGAAAAGTTTTTAGATGATTTTGGAAACACTTGTTACAACACGGGCTTAGCCTTTGAAATCCCACCGGGTTTTGTTGGCTTGGTTTACCCAAGAAGCTCAGTGTCTAAAACTGATATGAACCTTAGAAACTGTGTCGGCGTTATTGATTCTGGCTATCGAGGCCCAGTTGTGTTAAAGTTTAGAGAGTATGACCATTCTCTTTTCAACTATAAGATTGGTGATCGCGTGGCTCAACTAATGATCATGCCATACCCTCAAGTGCAATTTACCGAGGTCGATCAGCTTTCAGATTCTGATCGAGGAGTCGGCGGGTTTGGGAGCACAGGTTCATGAATCGCAAACAGCGAAGAGAAAGGGAAAGAATGTTAAAGAAAGCTGGCAAACAAGGCTCCGAAATGGAGCAGAAGCTTGGACTTTTTGATAAAATACCTAAGAAATGCTTGACTTGTAATAAGGATTTTGATAAAAAAAACAAAGAAATGGTCATGACTTGGAATGTTGTAGTCAGAGAAAAAGAAGGAAAAGTAAGGCTGTATTGTCCTAAGTGTTGGGACGATGCCATTAAATTTGCACAAGAAATAAATCAACCTAAGCAGGAGAAAAAATGAGAAATCTAATGTTACCATTATTAATAGCTTGTGGTGAGTCTCAACCAGAGGCCCTATATTTAACAAAAGAGTTTTATGAATGGACGTGTCATGATTACGAAGACAAATCAGAAATTGTAGTTACGACAAACACTTGTGAAGACCGCGAGTCAGGACTTCATTGGCTCATAGCAGAATCTCACATGGTTGATGGTTCCACATTTAAAAGAAAGATGGACAAATCAGAAAATTGGAATATTGATTGCGTCTACCAAACAAGACTTCCCTTGATAGAAGATTATTGTATCGAGGTCGATGGAGTCACATTGACAGCCTACGTCGAACCAGCAACTTGGTCTGGTGCGTTGTTTGGAGATTGACATGAAAGACACAGTTACATTTGATGACACTTTATTGGTTCCACAATATTCTGAAATCATCAGTCGAAAAACAATTAATTTGTCTTCTCATATAGATGACAAGATGGCGTTTGATCTTCCAATCATTTCTTCCCCAATGGACACTGTAACGGGAGCAACAATGGCTTCTGCAATGTCAAAAGCTGGTGGTTTTGGAATTATTCATAGATACAACACGATTGAAAAACAATGCGAAAGAATTTCAAGAGTGAAGGGAGCCAAAGCAGCAGCAATCGGCATAACTGGTGATTATATAGAAAGAGCACAAGCATTGGTAGAATATGGTTGCAATATACTTTGTGTTGATGTGGCTCATGGACACCATGCTCTAATGAGAAACGCTCTAAGGACTATAAAAAGTAGATTTGGAGATTGCCATATCATGGCTGGTAATGTTGCGACCTTAGAAGGTTTTAATGATTTGTCTGATTGGGGCGCAGATTCTATTCGTGTCGGAATTGGTGGAGGTTCGATATGTTCAACGAGAATACAAACTGGACATGGGGTTCCCACCCTGCAATCAGTTATAGACTGTTCACGATCTGATAGAAGCGCAGCCATGATCGCTGATGGTGGCATAAAGACACCGGGCGATATTGTAAAGGCTTTGGCCGCTGGGGCCGACTTTGTTATGCTCGGCTCTATGCTTGCTGGAACAGCAGAGTCGCCGGGACAAGTATTCTATGGTGAGAATGGTCAATATAAATCTTATCGAGGCATGGCATCGGTTGAAGCCCAGATAGATTGGAGAGGTCACACATCTTCAGTTGAGGGAGTGTCGCACACTATACCATATAAAGGCTCAGTTGTAGATATTTTGATGGGCCTTGAAGGCGGGATTAGAAGCGGGTTATCATATACTGGCGCACTGAATCTCACAGAACTGAGGTCAAAAGCCAACTTTATTAAACAAACTTCTGCTGGTCTTGCGGAAAGTAACACCCATATAAAAACAAGATACTAATTAACATATGGCTGAGAACAAAGATAAAAAAGTTATCTTTTCTGATACTCATATTCGTCATGCACAATTGAGGATAAGATTGGATTATGATGGATTTTCTCAATCAGAATTTTTTAGATGTATTGTAACAGGTTATTTAAATAAAGATCAAAATTTGATGGAATATGTTAATCAATATAAAAAAGATAACCAAACTCAAAGTAAAAAAAATCTCAAATATGTGGAAAAAGACAATGATAAGGCCACCGATTTAATGAAACAATTTGGCATCAAGGATGATGAATTAGAAAATATTTTTGATCTCATCGCAGAAGAACACCCAGATTTATAATTGTTGGCTTTTTTCTTTTTATAGACCTATTTACTATGAAAACCTTTAAAGGAGATAATTTAAATGAGCAAGAAACTCTTGAAAGAAGCCCAAGTCCGTCGTTTTATGGGACTTGCTGGTATGCAAGCAAACACTGTTAGCAATGCAGTTAATGAAATGTATGGTGCTAAATATGAAGAGGAAGAGGAGGTCATGGAGACCACTACTCCAACTACAACAACAACTGAAGCAGTGACCGAGGAAGAAAATTTGGATGAACTTCCTGCCCCAGAAGGTGAAATGGGCGAAGAGATGCCAGCAGAAGAGCCTCCCGCTGAAGGTTCAGAGATGGAAATTACTCAAGAAGAAGCTGATGTGCTCGCAGGTGTTTTAGAAAAATTGCTTGCCGCTCAAGTTGGCGAACCAGCAGAAGAACCTCTTGAACCAGCAGAAGAGCCTCTTGAACCAGCAGAAGAACCTCTTGATGAGCCTGTTGAAGATGATGAAGCAGCGTTGGAAGAGGTTAATCTGGAATTGTCGGAAGATGAAATTGTTCAAGAAGTTGCCAAACGCGTTGCAAAGAGAATTGTTAACGCAAAAAACGCTCATCGTGCGATGAACGAAGCCCTTGGTAAATAATTTGACACAAATCATTTGACATGTTATGTTTCAAGACGGGGTTTATCTTCGTCTTTTTTTTTGGAGGAAAAGTGGAAAACTATACAGAATATCTCATTGTGTTCTTGTTATGCTTCGCTTGTATTAGAATTTGGGACTATGTTGTTGGCTGGGGTGTAGCAACTCTTGCTATAAAATCATCAATAAATGATTGTCTTTTTATTTTAGCCAAAAACATTCAGTCTCTACATGAAATTAATCAGTTAAAATACATTGCACTTGAGTTGTCGGGCAAGGGAGAAAAATTTGTTGATTTTCAAAAGAAAATTGATCAAAATGAAACAAAGTCGCTCAAAAACACAATCATAAGGAATTATATTAATTCTATACCACCAAAGTATAACTATCTTGTTCCTTTTAATGATTGGGAAGGAGCAATGGGTTATATTGATGCAGAGATACAAAAAAGAACAAAGGAGCAAAAATGATTACCAAATCTAATAAAACTAAAAAAAACGATGAACAAGAAGAAAAAAAGGAAAATCCAGTAGAAGCCTTGGAACAACTTCTTGGTCCCGCCCAAAATGAAATCAGAACGCTTGGTTTATTAGGCGATGTAGATGAAGAACGAGCAGCAGATTTAATGATGGGGCTTCTGCTTTTGACTGATTTGAGTGGTAAAGAACCCCCCTATGACCCCATTACAATGTACATATCTACATATGGCGGCTCCGCCGATGAGATGTTTGGCATTTATGATATTATGGGCAAAATAAAAACACAATGCGAGATTCATACTATTGGTGTTGGAAAAGTAATGTCAGCGGGAACTTTGATCCTTGCTTCTGGTACCAAAGGTAAAAGACTAATTGGTAAAAATTGTAGAGTAATGATACATTCTGTCAACGCTGGATCGTCTGGTGATCTTCATAATATTGAGAATGAAATTAAAGCAGTTAAACAAATGCAAGATTTATATATCAATGCAATGTGCAATGAAACTCAGATGACTAAAAGGCAAATACAAAAATTGATTGATAGGAAAATTAATGTTTATTTGACTGCTGAAGAGGCGATTGAATATGGCATAGCAGATGAAATTTTATAGAGGTTTGTGAAATGGATAAGATTTTTTATAATGAGGCTTCCGCCGCTAAAATGGGCTGGGAGCCTGACTGGTTTGGGGCTGATGATTTCGATGAAGATTTGATCGAGAAGATTACTGCTTTTCAGAAACAACACGGCTTAACTGCTGATGGGCTCTGTGGACCATCAACCCACAGACGCATTTGGACAGATAGAGAGTCACGCCTTGGAACTTATGAACAGCTTCCAAACCGCGAGTCTCCGAGAATTAATAATATAATTTATAATAATGATTATTATGAAATCGAATGGCCTAAAGTATTATTGCACTTCAACCATGGCGGGATGCACCACTCCAAAGGATTCAAGAGAGTCTACGAAAAGAGAAAGCCAAACATGTTCGTCTGCCATTGGGACGTTTGTTTGAACTCAGAGTCGTGCTTCCGAGTGCTGGAGAGGCGCGGGTGCAGTATCCACTTCACTATAGATAATTCGGGAGAAATCAGGCAGCATCTGGATTTGAATCACATAGCTGTTCATGCTGGTTCGACTGCCAACAAGACCTCTGTCGGGGTCGAAATTTCCAACGCATATTATCCCCGCTATAACCAGTGGTACAAGGATAATAACTTTGGAGAAAGGCCGCTTGTCAAAGGAGCCAAGGTTCATGGCAAGTCAATGAAGCCATTCATGGATTTCTATCCTGTTCAAATCGAGGCTCTGAAAGCTCTTATGAAAGCTTGTCACAAAGCTCTTGATATTCCTTTGAAATGTCCTGTTGACAGATCAGGTAAAACAAGTTATGTTGTTAACAGAGCCGCATCAAAGGGAACTTTTAACGGCTTTGTATCGCACTATCACATTACTCGACGTAAGATAGATTGTGCTAATTTGGATTTAAAGCAATTATTAGAGGAAATCAAATGAAAAACATAAGAAAAGCAATAATTACTTCAAGAAGACACTCAGAGTGGTTCGCCTCTCAGGAAAAACCAGACGCTCAAAAGGAAACAAAAAATGAACAATTTAAAACAACTTGATGAACTTATAATGGAAGTAATGAGGGATAAAAACCTCATTGAAAAGAAAACTAAGAAAGGCGGTGTAAAGGGTGGAACCAAACAAACACCGACCATCAAGTCTCTTGGTTTGAACCTTGCGGAAATTCTCTCAATTATATCACTCGGAACAGAAACAGGCAAGGATCAAAAGTCATCTGTTGCCGCCGCCCAGCAATTGGTTGGTTCCGCAGGGTTTCAGAAGGACTTTAGCAACTCAAGATCATTGGCCGAATCGTTTCGGTTTTTTGATATTCAAAATCAAAAGTTCGCCACAGCACAGTGTTCAAGCCTTGGTGGACTTATGTCAAAATATGCCCTTGCAGGGGGTCTAATCTCCATATTTGAGCAGTTTAATGCTTCCGCTGGGGGTTTTGTCAATGAGAACTTTTTGAGCGTTATAATGGGCGGAGAAGCCATCCTTGCTGGAAAGGGTGGAATTGAAGACATCAGGGTTTCAAACACCAACCAAGGTCTTGTCGGGATTTCGTTGAAAACTAAAAA
>Ga0163180_10000529_pt1 | contig 22328 bp, 24 predicted proteins | sample AtlANTMetagenome_2_FD_109647 | JGI IMG/M metagenome (GOLD analysis project Ga0163180, IMG submission 109647) | Marine eukaryotic phytoplankton communities from the Atlantic Ocean - Atlantic ANT 4 Metagenome | ecosystem: Environmental > Aquatic > Marine > Oceanic | place: North Atlantic Ocean...
AGCGTTCTAGCATGGCTCTTGTATAATATTGGTAAGCCGATAGCGGCTTAACAACATTAGTTAGTTCTGTTTTTGTGTTTGCGTTCAATTCTGCTAGTGATGTCATGTTTGTTAATTTCTATAGTTTTTAACTTAAAAAATATATCAATTTTATTATATGCAGCGCATTCCTCCAGATATATCAGATATTATTAAAAATAATGATATCGAAAAAGTTGTGTTTAAAGATGAGGAATTTGTATTAGTTATAGATCCATATCAAACAGAAGACTCAGTGCACTATTGTGCATGGTCAGTTAAACAGAAAAGAGACTTATTGGATTTAACCAGTAAAGATATTCCTCTTTTGGAGAGATTAATTGAGAAAACATTCGACCAACTAGGAATGGACAATGAAAATTATAAAGTATTTATACATTTTCCACCTAGTTGGTGGCATCTCCATATTCATTTTATCTCAAATAATCACCGTTTACGTTCGCCATCTGAAGATGTTTATTATTTAAAAGATATTATCAAAAATTTAAAGGAAAATAACAATTATTATAGGGAAAGAGTTACTATTAAATAATCTTTTTTAACGGATTATTTAATACTCGGGTTTATGGCGCTTGAAAATGCATCCATGGATGCTCAATCCCGGCACCTCGGTCAACTTAGCTGGACTTTGAACAGTACAGTTGGACAACCATACCTTGACAATGCAAAATGCCCGCTTTGGAGAGATTGTTATACCATTAATATTGCTTAGCATTTTATGGTTATTTGACAAGGTTTCGCCTACAAGAACATAACTCAAATTTTTCCATGTGGAAAATACGGACTTGTTGGCAACTTTAAATGAGAAGCATCCGCCTTGTCTATTTTTCGGATCCTCCCATGTTGGACTAATACCTTCGCGCATCAGGAAAAGCATGCAGTTTTTAACCAACTTTTCTGGAACAATGCGGTACAAGGAGCAGGTTTCCTCAACCGTAGTCAATGTCATAATCTTTTTGTAACTTTTAATAGACCAATCTGTATCATGTGGTAAATGGGCCCAGAGAACCCATTTATCATACAATGGATTCGTGGCTGCAATTTCTGTTTCATTTGCGGTGGCGCTAGATGACATGCTGGTACTTCCTGTGTCCATTATGTTTATTTATAGTAATCAATTTTTTATATCTTTTTTTTATTATTATTCTTCCTCGGCTCCCTCATATACATCCTCCTCAACGAGCTTTATTGTATATTCGTTATCTTTCAATTCAATAAGCTGTTCCGGACCAATTTGCAATAAATTTACATCTTTATCAAAGATATGTAGTTCATAATTAGGATCCAATGCCCGATTGTAAAAACGCGCCAGATACCACTCAAGAAACTGTTTGTCAAGTATCGTATTACCGTTCATATAAAACCCCTTCAGATTACCATGAATATCCAATGTTTCGCCGCCAAATTTATATTCTACCTGTACAAAGGGATCTGTCTTGAGGAGCTCAATCTCCGTAATCTCCCTCTTGCTCCAATCTTCCAGTTCATTCTTTTTAATTCTCTTGAAACACATCAAGTCATTGTGCTTCAACTTCTCAAATATGATAGTCGGGTCGATCTTATCCATTACTTTTATTAAAGCTTCGTCATTATTGTCTGAAATATAGTTATTTCCAGATTTGGCATCATAAAACACAAGTGTTCTCTTTGCTTCTTCCTCCTCCTCTGAACTCATATCTGATTCATAGCCGCTATCTCCATCCTCTTTTTTTGCAAAATAGCCAGAAATATTATCACGCCAATCCTGCGCTGTTACACACGCTTTGCTAAAATTCCAAGATAAACTCAGTGCAGTGCGTTTTGCACCATCGGGATCCATTACATACAAAAATCCGCAAACGCCTGCAAAAGTGGTAAAAGGTAACACGAAATAATAATATAGCTCCTCAAGCATAATACTTATAGATATATATTATTATTTAAATACTTTTTCTATTGATGCAAAGGATCCTTATTGAGATCCGTCCGGTCATGAACCATATCATCTAGAACTTGTTTTTGCCCCCGCGATATTTCATGCGTTTTATCATAAGTTGGTACAAAACCCCTTCCACGACTCTCCTTGTATTTCCGGCGCCTATCAAATTCATCGGTATCTAGGTATTTTGGTCTACCGTGGTGCCGATGGTGGCGATCGTGGTGATGGCGATGATGTCTGCGATGATGAACATTTCTATCTACCGTAATCCTAGGACGTCTTCCGGTAAGCGGATCTAGACCAAACATTAGCAATAACATTGTTACTATAACCGTCATAAGAATAAACGGAATAAATACGATAATCCATGATATTATCCCTAAACCCTTATTGCATAAAAAGTTAAGCAAAATGGTGAATATTAATGCCACCCATAACTTAATAAAAGCTATATTGTACATACCCTTGAAGGTATCTATAACAATTTGGGTTACTGAGAATACCAAATAAATCAATGCAGGTGAACATATTTGTTGTAAGACCATCTTATACTATATTACGAAAAAAAGGCATGACCATCTTCGAAATGTCCAGCCTCATCTCCAACTTCGCCATCGCTATCCCGTTTAAAAATAGTACCATTTTGCCTATCATTGGTATAATATATAGTGCCATCAATGGTAATTTCATCCACATCTAATCCTTCTTCTTCATCCTCTTCCTCCTTATCAGGCGCCTCCTCCCCTGATGCCGTTTTACTATCGGCTAGATCTCTCGCCGCCTCAGCAGAAAGTTGCCCGTCTGGTACCTCTCCGCCCTCAGCTTCCTCTTCATCCTCCTCTTCCTCTTCATCCTCCTCTTCTTCGTCCTCTTCCTCATCCTCATCCTCTTCCTCATCTTCTTCCTCATCCTCATCTTCTTCCTCATCCTCATCATCTTCATCTTCTTCATCATCCTCTTCATCGCTCTCCTCCTCTTCATCATCATCGTTATCAAGAAAGCTGTAGGGATTATTAGATCCAAGACATGGTTTAGTAGGCAATGAGCATGCACTGCCTGTCCAAGACCAAGCAGGTAAATTGCATGCAGGCTTCGTATAATCATTCCTTAGCGAAGTGCAACCTCGGGTCCGCTCTGCTTCTAATCTATTTACTTCATCGGAAACTAAACTAGAAATCTCATCATAACTTACTTTGGAATCGTTATCTAATAATTCATTTGTTTGCAATGTAACCTTTTTAGTTTCGCGATACTTTTTTAATTCGTTTCGTAATCTAGCAATTTCGCCATCCTTTTCAACAACCTGACGCTGAAGTTCTTTCACCATAGGCAGTTCACTTAATACCTCCATAGTTTTTACACCGATTTTATTATCTGTATTAATTTTTTGTTCAAATTGTTGTAGGCGCTTATTTAGTAAGATTGAAAAGTCACTAACTATCACATCCACGTTTAGACCCTCATGATTTTTGCCTAAATTCATATAGTTAATATAATTAATTATCGTTTAATACATTTAAAAAAGCTATTAAGATATTATATAAATGACAGAAATGGTAGATGCCAGCAACAATGATGCTAGTTCTAATAATTTAAGTGAGTGGACGGATGAACATAAGAAAGTTATTCATATGGTATGCAAAAAGACCGGATTAAATCCAAAACAGGCATACGACGGTTTAATGCAATACAAGGGTGATTATAAGAAAGTAATCGCTATTGCTGACATGTATAACACTGTACAAATTGTGATGCGACAGACCAATTATGAAGAAAAAGATGCATTTGAGAAGCTCAGCGAATCCAATTGGGATCCAGTAAAGGTAATACGAGATTATATGCATATTACCTCTCAAGAGAAAGACGACGATGAGGATACAAAGACCGTAAATCAAGCCATATTCAAAGAAATCCGCGACTTTATGGATACAGCAATGCAGGGATATAATGAACGGAAAGAACACGCAGAACGACTACAGACATTGCAGGCGTTATACAAAAAAATGCCTAAAAATTAAAGTTTGATGCTAACATACTCTTTTTTGAACTACTTTTCGTAGATCTTTTAAGCCGAAGAGTTGATTTATTGTTTTGATCTGTTAATAGATCACTATAAATATTAGGCGTGTCATTATTTTCCTCATATAGATCGGGTAATACCTTAGTTAATGGTTTTTCAACAATTAGTAATAACTGCTGATTGTTTAATAACTTCCGGTATTCTTGTATGGTTAAATTACCATAGTATTTCTCAAGTGTATAATAAGGACACGGCGCCGGCTTAATATTGGTGGTATAGTTATAAATTCCAGAATAGATATGATTTAATAATGCATATCTCTCCCAAAGCGTGGAGGTATCGATAGATTCCTTCTTTAAATGGGCGACTGCGCATTCTGGACTACAAAAACAACCATACACTTCAATGACCCCCTTTCTCTCTTGTCTAGGAATAAAAATAGGCGGATTATCAAATGGATATGTACACCAAAAGCAATTAGATCGCTTTCCGGATACATCGTTTGTGTGGAGCTGCTTTCTTAAAATTTTTATCTTTTCCCAAGTATCTTTCTGTTCAATATTATCGTTATTCTTTAGTTTAATCTCATTAAAAATTGTTGTATTCTGAATATTCTGAAGATCTAAAAACTCGGGAGCATCATTCAACGAGCCAGTTGAAAGCTGATTCGTCGTACATTTCAAATGTAAAATGATATTCGGTTTTTTGATAATCTTATTGACATCGTCGTTTGGTTTCACCTGTAGTATTTTCCCTCCTTTAGGTTTTCGTCCGCGTTTTTTTGGCGGACCCTTCGGCTTCTTTGCTTTCTTTGCCTTCGTAGATAGTTTTGCGTTTTTTGCATTATCTTTACTTAACGTCTCCGTTTTTTTAGCCCTAGGTTTTCTACCCTTCTTTTTTGCTGCAGCGACCATATTCGTTTATACCATTAACATGGGGCATGGATTTAAATACTTTTCATATATTCTCTGAATTATGACATTTCCTACAGACAGGAATATACATTCCTTCGCCCCCTATAATTGTTTGCATTTTATCCGAAGTGAGTCGCTTGGTAAATGAAGCGGATGCGCCACATTTTGAGCATTTGGCATATAATTTCTCATAAGTTGTTGCCAGAGGAATTAATCTTAGCATTTGTCCAAATTCTTTCATCTCAAAGTCGCTATCCAACCCTCCGACATAAACCGTTTTCTGATGAGAATTTACTAAAAGGCGGACGACATCAAATAAATCGGGAAAGAATTGCCCCTCATTTATTAGATATACATCAACATTTTTCAACAATTCGGGATCCTTGTCAAAAACATCGTATATCTTTTCTACTTTTACGCAGGGAATCATTACTTTGTCATGACTGGACATTTTTTCGGGATGATATCTTATGTCGCCTGCATAATTTATTACACAGACGCTCTTACCTTCTTCTTCGCACTGTTTATAAATTTCAATCAACCTGGAAGTCTTTCCAGAATACATACAACCCATAAATAATCCTAGGTGACCTACCATTGTTGTGTTTGCCTCAATATCCATATAATATGATATTTCAATTTATATTTTTATATAAAAATATAAATCTATTAAGTATCAGATGGAAAGTAGCCCTTGGGTAGAAAAATATCGTCCAACAGAATTTGACGACATTGTACTAGACAAGACCAACAAGCAAATATTATCAAATGTTATTAAAAAAAATTATTTTCCAAATCTTTTATTCTATGGTCCACCGGGAACCGGTAAAACAACGACAATTATCAATCTTATAAATTTATATCAAGAGACTTATAACCAGAAAAATAAAGGGTTTATGATACATTTAAATGCGAGCGATGATAGAGGTATTGATATTATTAGGAATCAAATAAATCAATTTGTAAATACAAAAACCTTATTTGGAAATGGAATGAAATTTGTTATATTAGATGAGGTGGATTATATGACCAAGAATGCTCAACAGGCACTTAGGTATCTGATACAGCAATATTCTGTAAATGTCCGTTTTTGTCTGATATGTAATTATATTAGTCGTATTGACAATGCCTTGCAAAATGAATTTGTGCGTTTGCGATTTTGTCAACTTCCTAGTGAAAAAATTTATGAATTCCTTAATAAAATACAATCAGAAGAGAAGCTTAATTTAAATAAAGATACTTTGCTGGCAATACAGCATGTTTTTAAGTCTGATATCAGAAGCATGATAAATTTCTTACAGTCTAATCACACGCCTAGTAATAAATTAATAAAATCCAATATAATATCAAATAGTTTATGGGAAGATTTAATTCAAAAAATTAAATCCACAAAAAAACAAGATATTGCCCCTGTTATTAAATATATTGAAGAGAGGAGCTCACAATATAATATCGAACTTAGAGTATTTATTAAAAAATTCATTTATTATTTATTGTGTAATAAAGATTACACGCTTGATGAGGAGTGGTTATGTCTTTTTAAATATATAATTCATCATGATACGGCAGATGAATTTTTCTTACTTACTTATTTGCTGCGCCGCTTAGAAGAACTATATAAGGTGTTGTAATAAATTCTCATACGCTTTTCCAGTTTTGAAATAAACATGTTTGGTGAAGGAGACTGTGGATTAAATTTGTTTCGCTTTAAACAATATTCTTTTAAAATATCATCCATGATATTGGTTCTCTGAACCTTTCTAATTCTGTTGTTTACATGCGTGGTAGGTGAATCACGATGAGTTTCCATATTTAATAGCTCTAGAAAATAAATTGAAAAAAAAAGAACCACTTAAAGAACCGACAATAATAATTCACATTATAGATGCAATCAGTAGACTCAGCATGGGAAAGTTTTCTTGAGACCGGAGGCAAAAAGAATGTAAAGGTCAAGGCAGCGATAACAGATAAAAATGGAGATAAATTTATTCCTAAATGTACGGATATTTATATCTCTACACAAACAAAGATTGCCTACCTTAATCAATCCATTGATTTATCAGATGTATTTTGGAAGCTGAATGTTGTCCCGTATCAAAGTCAGGTAGAAGGTGTAATTAAAAAACAAATGAAGGTAAATTGTATAAGCAAGGAGGAAGTTGCAAAGGTAGATGAAAAAATAAAAGCAGAAACTGGTGTTGTAATTATTGATACGATCTCTAAGATAGATAATCCTAATGCTCGTAAAGTCAAATTCAAGGATGTGCGTAAAATTAATGTTGGTCTTTGTAAAAAGGATTTGACTAGTTACAGGACCAAGCGCAAGGGTGCATTCTATAACTGTTTTGTAGTTATTCTCCGAATCAAGAATACCGATGACAAGTATAAAGAAGCTCACGTAAAGGTGTTTAATACGGGAAAACTAGAGATACCTGGCATTCAGACGTCGGTATTCTTGTATCAAGTTCTAGATACATTGATTCGGATAATGAAGCCTTTCGTTGATAAATCACTAGAATACAATAAGAAAGACATTGAAACTGTCCTGATAAATTCTAACTTTTCCTGCAATTACTTTATTGATCGAGATAAATTAGCTGAAATATTGAAATACAATTATCACATTCATGTTGTATATGACCCGTGTTCATATCCAGGTATTCAGTGCAAATTCTATTACAATGAGGACAATACAGCTAACAATGGAATTTGTAGCTGTGAAAAAAAATGCAGCAAGAAAGGGTGTGGTAAGGGAGAAAATCAGTGTCTTGAAATTTCGTTCATGATTTTCCGAACAGGTAGCGTTCTTATCGTGGGACATTGCGACGAAACTATACTTGAAAAAATATACTTATATGTTAAAAATATTCTACTAACCGAATTTGAAAAAATAGCAATTCCTGGCGAACGAAAAATAAAGCCAAAAAATAAAAAGGTCTGGAAAAAAACCATTATGATTACAAATTAATTATACAACCAGTTAATAAATCTAAGCGACGTTAGTGAATTCAAGTGTTTATCACAATCATTTCTATACAATTTTTCGTGAATTCTATCCAATGTTATATCCTTTTTACGATGTTTCTTCACAAAGCTATTACATAGTTCACTGTATTTCATGCTATTATCAACAAATTCTTTAATAATGCCTACAAAAAATAAAATGTTTTTACTTTCCTTCGTATTTTTAACAATATTTTTGGTTTTAGTATTTAATTTATTACAAATACTAATAGCCTGCTCAGTGGCATAGTTAATATTTGCCTCTCTTTTTTCGATATTATCTTTGGTAAGGTATATAATATTTATTATTATCTCTCCAAAAATATCTATATTGGTACTAATAAGATCAAGAAACTGCCTTTCAACCTTTTCTAATGTATACTTCTTGCGATATTCGTTATCAATCTCAAATATTGTTTTTTTATACACAAATAAAGTTGCATCTTTTGAATTTAATTGCAAATAAGTATGACTATCTTCGCCTATTTGTCCCATAAACTCAATATAATAACAAAAAGCCTTTTTACAATGGAAAATTGCAACTTCGGCATTTTTGGTGTAAAGATAAATCATCTTAAAACAATGTTTCAATGTCTCTAAACCACGTTGTATTACAAATATATAGTATTTTGTATTATGAATATGAATATTTTCAATTGCACACGATAAAAATTCAGAAATCATAGCTGTATATGACGTGAAAATATGTCTAGCTTCAGTATAATCAAAAACCTTCTTAAATAATTGCGAATCCGTTATATCAAGCATTTTATCCATTTTATAAATATAATACTTTATTTTTAAGCAAATAAGTATTTAAAGCTTTTTTGAACAGTTTGTTTATAATGGCTGAGACGCAACAAGAGACAAGCACCAAAAACTATCGTTTGCCCGGTGATCAAACAATGAAGCATTTAGCTAAGTTAGGTATCGCGGAAGATAAACCCATTATGTATGACTACTGGGCTGATTCATGCGACAAGAAAGTTCTTATAGGCGTCAGAGATAATGATGAGAAGCTGCTCGTTAAAAGCGAGGATGAATATACTAGTCCTATTGTTAAGATCTACAAAGTTGAAGGCGAGTATCTTATTATTACAGAAAACTCAATCTACGTGGTGAGCGCCGATATTGCAACGCGCAAAATTTCGTAGATTTATCTGCGGAAGGTTTTGTAATAATATATTGAACAAATATATTATGACAATGAACATAGCACGTCATGCAACGTGGGGGGATTGGATAGAGCAGAGAAAACTAGATTTTACCGTGTATAATAGAAGGATTTACATTAAAAATATTAAAAAAGCTACTCGTTCGGGATGTAGAGAGAAACCCATACTAAATGAATTCATAGCAACAGCAATTGATTCAATGCACAAGCATGCAAATAGGGTACATTTAGAAATCAATGAGCTACAAACACTGGGAAATATAAAATATAATGAGGAACAGCAGGCAGCTGGTGCAAAAATAGTAAAGAATATTAAAATATATCTCATTAACTCCCGGCTATCCAGAAAAATTATGAATTTTCATATTCTTTATCAAAGTTTTATTTACAGCTATACACCAATAAGTGTTTTTGATGTCGTTCCATCATTTGATATTACAGCGCCCAGGACACCAACTATGCAAGCACAGATTGATGACGCAATGAAAAGAAGTAATAAAATTTACATGAAAAAACACGCACAAGAATTAAAAGCGCGGTTAGAATTTGAGGAAAGAGAAGGAAAAAAAAGAGCAGTATGGGGAAAAAGTCGCGCCGCGCTACGAAGAACATCATTTGGAATTAACCACCGTCCAACTATTCAACCCTTTCCTGCAGGCGTCACGTGGAATGGCGTTCCTACTCCGGTACCTGTTGCTCCTGTCCCTATGCCAAACCCTGCCCCCCAGTGGCGCCCCGACATTACAGCTACCTGTCCGGCATTAATAAATTCTCCCAAACGAAGTATATGTTGTTTGAATGAAGAATTAGATTCTATTGAAAAAAATGGCAAAATAACATTTTCTGCACACAAAGTTTCATATATGAATGTTTATGATGAATTACGAGAAATTTATCATAACGATAATGAATATTTTTCATCCGCAATGGATATACTTGCTAGTTATGTGAAGGGGCAAAAAATTATTTATATGGAAGCCGAAAGTTATTGTCAAGGTAGGTTAAATTGTTTGATGTTTCCCTCTATATTCGCCTCCGCAACTGCTTCCGTTTTATCCGCAAGTCTCGAAAGTAATGCATGGGGTGCCACTATGTTATCTTCTATCAATGCCGGCATTTCGTTTCTCTTAGCCGTAATTAGTTATTTGAAATTAGATGCTCAAAGTGAAGCTCATAAAATTTCCGCACATCAGTATGATAAATTACAATCAATATGTGAGTTCTCATCGGGTTCAATACTATTATTTACAGATATGTCAAAATATGATAGTCTAAAAGAAGATTCGGATTTCTTTAAAAAACTCAAAGAAACCATAGCTACGCTTGAAACCAAAATTAAAGAAATTAAAGAAACAAATCAGTTTATAGTTCCGCGGAAAATAAGGCACCGTTATAAGATCGCATATAATATTAATATATTTTCGGTAATCAAAAAAATCAGTGGATTAAAAAAACATTATGTTACTTTTATTAGAGATCGGATCAATCAAATTAAAAACTACAAGATTGAACATAACAACTTAATTGACAATAATTTTTCACCAGATAGCCCAGAAGTTATTAAAATAAAACAACTTATAGACCAAGAAAAATACGAAAAAAATTATGGGTTTGAAAAATACCAATTATTAAAATCTTCCTTTGGTATCATTGATCAGCTACTTGCTGATGAAATGGAATTTGCGGAAAAGGCTCGTTCGCGTTGGTGCTGCTCATGGTGTTGCTGCTATTCTCGTTTACCACGTCCAGAAATGAAAAATACATTAACACATTTAATCACGGATCCATTCAGTTCACTAGATAATAGATATAAAGTTGTCAGAAGGAATCATTTAATTAAAATGTATCAGAAATACCATTCAGATGCATCGGGAAACATATTTCAATTTGCCCCTGTCATTCCGAAGAAAAAGGGTATTGCTCACCATGGTTGCTTCAAATTAAATTCAGAGGAAGAGGAACTAAAATCAATTATCGCTGAAATTGATAGTGGTCAAGAAGATGTATATGATAACTATCAGGACTACTCTTGCTGTTGCAAAACCAAATGCCTAATTATTACACTCATAATAACCGTCACGCTAGCCTGCGCAATTGGAACTATTGTAGCTATATTAACATAAACTTATCTTCTGCGACGCCTGGTACGTTTCCGGCGCCGCCGCCGCCTCCGTCTATTTCGCGTACGCCGCCTTTTGGTTCTCCTCCGTCTTCTTCTTCTTGAACCACTGCCGCGACCTTCCATTTTGCGAATGTCACTTTCTGTCTTCTCCTTCGCGTCTTTCAGGGCTCGCATGTCTGCATGCATACTAGCAACCACTCTAAAATCACCTTCTTTTTGTGCTGCATTTTGCTTGTTTTTAGTTATAACTATTCTCCTGTCTATAAAATGTAAAAATTCCTTTGCCGCACCTAATTCGGGGTTTCCCGGTGCATGCGATTCAATTCTAGAAGCTAAATCAATTAGTGGTGATCCCGACATCTCTATATTATAGAGCTATTTTTTAATACATAATTAGAATGCCTCTTCTATTGCCTTTTTCTGTTCATCCGTTAGCTCTTCCGGAAAATTTATAGCAAATTTAATTACCAGATCGCCCACAATAGGCGATGCTGGATGTCGCCGCTCGCGCTTCAATCCCATATACTTAACAACTTTAACGTATTTGTCTGTGATAACTTTCCCATCCTTATTATTAATTCTATAGGTCTTACCGGAGAGATGATTAATATCAAATGAGAATCCGATTAGAGCCTCTTTTAAACTAACCTTTTTTGTATATATGAGATTTAAACCATCCCTCAAGAAATCACTTTTATTTTCAATATGTATGCGAACTTTTATATCACCTTTGGCATTTCCCATTACATTACCCTTATTCTGAACGGTAATAATCTCATTCTGATCAATACCCATTGGTATATCAATATACACCCGCTCCACCTCTTTTCTTCTCTCATTTAATTCACTGACCGTCCTTTCTATTTCAATTGGAAGATTTATACCAGAATAAGCTTGAGTCAAAGTTATAGTGACCGTCTTATTAATAGGGTGAGGTTTTAATGGACGAGGCTCTTCCATGGGAAATCCTGACATTCCTGCCATTCCTGGCATTCCTGGCATGGGAAATGATTGTCCACCATGAAAAACCCGTACATTCGCTCCGCCAAAAGGTATCCCTCCGCCAAAAAACATTTTTAGAATATCGTCGGGAGATCCCATTCCTCCTCCCCCACCCATGGCAGCAAAAGGCGAATTCCTCGCCATATCATATTGGCGCCTCTTTTGGGGATCTTCTAAATGTTCATAAGCCTTTCCTATTTTTTGAAATTCCGATTTATTCCCTGTACTTTTATCTGGATGATGTTTGAATGCTAATTTCCTATAAGCTTTTTTAATTTCATCTTGACTCGCGTTTGAATTAACTCCCAGAGTTGCATAATGATCCTCCATCTGTATAAGTATTTATGCTTAAATTTAAATACTTATTAAACGAGTAAATTAACGGCGGCGACGGCGACGACGCGTATATGGACTTCTCTTTCTATACTGCCGATGTCCGCGAGCATTATATGCCTTATCACCTTTATGGGTAACGAAATCCTTTCTACCCTTTCTAGTACGAGACCGCTGTCCCTTTTTTGGATGCCTGCTGCGACTTTTACGCCCGCGATGCCTCCGAGTTCTTCTGCGCCCACCTCTCATTTTGTTTGCAAAGACCATTATACAATAATACAATATTTAAAAAACAAGCTACGTGAATCAAATTTACTTAAATACTAAATGTGATATTGACATAATGAACGAACCCTTTCTAAAAAAATACAGACCAAGAAGATATAGAGATTTTGTTATAGAACCTCAGTTAATTGAATTGCTAAATACGCTGATTGAGATGGACAATCCCAATTTGCTTCTCGTTGGAGATTCTAGTTCCGGAAAAAGTTCTCTCCTAGAAGCCACAATAAGGGAATATTATGATTTCGATCACATTCCAACAGATAATGTTTTATATATAAATAATCTACAGGAACAAGGGATATCTTATTACCGTACCGAGGTTAAAACATTTTGTCAGACCCCATCCTCTGTTTCAGGGCGAAAAAAGTTTATAGTTCTGGATGATATTGATATTATTAACGAACAAAGTCAACAAGTTTTCAGAAACTGTATAGATAAATACAGTCATAATGTTAATTTTATAGCCTCTTGCACCAACACGCAGAAAGTGGTAGAGAGTCTGCAGTCAAGATGCACTTTGATTAAAATCAAGTCCGTATCTGAGCATCTTCTACGGGAGATATTGGCAAAAATTAAAAGTCGTGAGAGTATCAATATTACAGAAAAGGCGCAAGATTTTATACTCAGTGTATGTAATAATTCTATAAGACTTTTAGTAAATTATATGGAAAAATTTAATTTGCTTGATGAAGAAATAACTTTAGAAAAGGCAAAGGAAATTTGTACCAATATAAGCTTTTATGATTTTGAAAAATATACAACTAAATGGCATCAAGAGAGAAATATCAAGGGGGCTATTAATATTATTAAATCTATTTTTGATAAGGGATATTCTGTAATGGATATTCTAGATAGCTACTTTAATTTTATAAAAATCACGCCCATTCTGAATGAATTTGAAAAATATCGTTGTATTAAGATTATATGTGCATATATATGCCGTTTCCACACACAGCACGAAGATGAAATAGAACTAATATTTTTAACACACGATTTACTTAACAATAAGTGAGTAATACTGCCGCAAATTTTATGATAGAATAATATAATGTCAAGTCAAATATTTAGAACGCCTTTTCCGAAAGAAAAGTTGGTCGCTTTTTTAGACCAAATAGTAGAAAAGAAAAATGATGCATATGTTTTTTCTAAAGCTGCATTTAAAACCGCACAGTATAAGGAATTAATTGAGGATTTTTGTAAAAGTATCGAACCGTATTATTTTGATTCCAAAAAATACTATGCTACGAGGACTATGTCTTATAAGAATCTGGTAACCATTATAAGACAAATATGTAAATATCATTTTATCCCTTTCACATCAAATATCAAGTATTATAAATCGGTCTACGAAATTTCATACACAATTATTATTTCTTCTGAGCAATAATTAACCATTTACTAGCAACTGTTGGCGATTCACGTAACTGGGACTGTGATAAGCGTAAAAACCACCCATATTTCGTACGTTTTAATAGTTGATTTTCAGGAAGATAAATAGCATATAACCTAGGATCAAAATCAACATATGTAGTACCAAGAAGTCTATCCAAGTTGACCACATTGCCCGCACTGTCTTCAACTCCAAACAAACATCCACTAACCTTTGACATCTTTCTTTCCGTCGTTAGTTGGTATAAAAATCTATTAATATCGCCACAGAAATCAATTTCAGCTGTATAATCTCTTGAGTTGAGAACTTCCAAGTATCCAACATATTCCTTCATTGCAGGGCATTCGCGCTTACAACCGAGTATCTTGTAATTGGGGAACATCTCAGTATACGACGACATCTCACTCTCTGGTAATGTTTCGCCAATCATACAACCGGTGCCTGCGATACCGCTGGAATATAGTGGCATTAGATCCTTTAATACGATCATAGAATTTGGTATAGTTAATCCACCAAATGTATATAATAATTTTGCCATTGCGAGAGCTCTTACGTGTTCCCGTAGTGGTGGCGCCAATTTACGAATGGAAATATTCCAGTTAGGTACCAACTTTTGGAATGTATTATCATCAATCAAGCATATATTGAATGAATCGCCACAATGTTTCACAATTGTCTCCAAACATGATAAAAGATAAGGTTGGTTTAGGTTAATATTATTGCGTGAATAGAAACTGCTCCAATTACGAGCATTTATCTCATGGGTTGCATGAATCCACAAGATTGGTTTCCCACCTAAATTATCTGAACCATTCAGAAGATATTTTTTAATTAGGTCGTATTTTGAGAGTTCCTCGTCTGGCTGATATTTGATCTTGTAACGTTCATATAAAACCCCAAGCACTGTTAATATTACGAATGTCGTTATATATCGGATCATTATATATATATAATCTGATTTATTTTATTATTCTAATTAATTTTTCAATCGTTGTAAATGTCCCCACCATTTCTCATTATTTTTGGCAATCTCTTCATCACGTTTTATAATAGAAAATATCCTTCTTGAATCACCTACCTTTCCTTGTTCTTCGCGCTGGCGCAGATACTCTCTACTTTGTTCCAAAGAAATTGGCGTTGTTGTCTGTTGCGCCCTATGGCGACGATATTCATCAACACTCTTGAATTGTTTACGTTTATCAAAATCATCCTTTGTTACAGGAACTACTGACTGTGTGTGTGCTTTCTTCAAATCTTCATATTTGAGTTTACTAAATACCTCCGAACTGTATTCTGTGGGAGCATCCCTATTGAGTGTATAGCCGCCGCCACCTCCACCCATCTCCATAACATCCCGTTGTACAACCAAAGCCTTGCAATTTTGCTTTTCTTTCTCAAATTCTCTCCCAAAATCATTTAATGATACCGATTTCTGCTCTTTGTCATGGTAATTATTATACCATTCTCCATACCCAGTATCATTATTTCCATCATAGGTTTTAGTTTTTTCAAACATAGTATTAAACCATTTATTAAAGTCTTTCACATTGGTTCCATCTAATTTTCTAAGCAATGTTGCCTTATCCTCGGTCATGTTATCTGGCTCATAATTAGCAGGTCTAGCACATTCTTTCTTTTTATTTCTGAAGTAATATATTTTTGATAAATAATAATACGCCTTCTTAAAAAACCTAAATATTTCAGGATCTAAGCCTGATTTATCAGGATGCGTTTTTAATGACATTCTATATGCTTGTTTAAGATCAGTTTCCGTAAATTGATAATCTAAATGAAATAACTTTAAAATATCTTCCAGACCATAATTCTGTATATCAAGATCTAAATTATTCATATACAGACTTCTCATTTTTTTTTAACTCATGCTCCGATTCGTTTCTTAACCTTTTCAAAAAATTTAAAGATTTCGCCACCATTAGCTCCTTTTACAACATCATATGGTTGTCCTTTAAAAAAACTAATCATGCACGGCACAGAGCGTATTCTATACTTTCTGGAAATAGTTGATGCTTTATCCACGTCAACATATACTACACTAACTCCCGTTGGCAGCTCATTTACTTTTTCTTCAAAAAACGGCTGAATTGTTTTACATGGACCACACCATGTAGCGTGCGCCTTCATTATTACTACAGGATTTTCACTCAAAAATTGTATAAATTTTGAATAATCCGAGATTTCAACTAATCGCCTCTCTTCCGCCATTTGTATATATATATTTTATACTTTTATATATATAATGAACTATATAGTTATTGCCTTACTGATAACTTTATTAATCTTATGTTTGTGTTATTTATGCTATCCTACAAATAAAGAAGGAATGAGCGGCGAAACGTCATCTACTAAAAAAAACTTTAAAACTTTAGCTCTATATCATGGTGGTTGTGCAGGATGTCGTTATTTTACCGTTGATCAATGGAAAAAATACTGCGCCGCCTACTGGTCCTTCGTGCGATATGCTGGTATTAATAAAGCAATGTTCAACTTAACCGATGCAGGTGCCAAAGACGACGGGACTGGATTAAGGCATGGCGATAATATTCTAAAATATTGGATCGGATCTATGCCTAGCGATCTTAAGGGTAGTGTTAAAATCGGTTTTACTGCTTACCCTTCGGCTAAATCTCCGTGGACCTGGGACTGTTCATTAGATGGTCAGATGCCCGGCGATTGTCAACCCAGTTGGGACTATACCAAAAAGAAGAGTGACGACAAATGTTGCCCGTCATATGCAGCTGGTGGAGCTGGGGGACATACTTTAATCGGAACCAAGCAAGAAGGTTGCCCCAATAATTGGGAGCAAATAATGAATTATATAGCATATGTTAATTCGCAAGCTACACCAAAAATATCGTTTATGGTTGTAGATGGCGAGGGCGAAGGTGGTTACACTATCGATAAAGCCGGATTTTGCCCTATAATTAGCGCGATAGCGCATGCTAAAAAGATAGGAGATGTACCATCCGATTTTACTATTGGCGTTGCACACGGAAAGGGCAACTTCTGCTCGGGTGGTAAATATAAATCGGATAAATACAAGAGCAGTTGTCAGGCTATCGGTACTGATACAGCATACCCAGAAATTTATTGGTATGGCGAATTAACCGATTGCGCACAAGCAATTAAAACTATGGGATCTCCGGCTGGATACAATAGTGAAGCCTGTACCAGCACCGTTTATCAAAAATTTAAGGATAAACCGCAAGCATTATTAGACGCTATAACAGATTCCTCCACCCCTGTAGGTAAATTTTTGGGTGGCGCAATTGCTGAAGGTATTGATGGGGAATACCACGGACTACCGTTGAATGTATATAAGTATCCGGAAACATACCCAATGTTTTCCACTGAAAATATTAACGCACAAGAGGGAACCAAATGCGCAACTGGTTTGAATCCGCAGGGCGGGAAAAAACAGTGCTGTATTGCCAATTATTTCTATGGCGAAGCCAATTCTTGCGGTTCTTTCAATGGTTTCGGAAATTGGGAATTTGATAAATTCATGGAATTCATGAATCTTTGGTCTAAGAAATTCGGGTCACAAAGCATCGCTATTTATGAGTGGGCATTTATTCCTACTGCATGGATACCCGGTTTTGATAAAATAATGGGTGCTTCCTCTTTACCTAGTGGACCTGATCCTAAAGGAGGTACGGCAAAAGGGGGTACATCCGGCGGTGCCAGTCCCAGTGGAACTCACAGTGGTGGAGCCAGCCCAAGTGGAGCGCACGGTGGAGCCAGCCCAAGTGGAACTCACAGTGGCGGAGCCAGCCCAAGTGGAGCGCACGGTGGAGCCAGTCCAAGTGGAACTCACAGTGGCGGAGCCAGCCCAAGTGGAGCGCATGGCGGAGCCAGCCCAAGTGGAACTCACAGTGGCGGAGGCAGCCCAAGTGGAGCGCACGGTGGAGCCAGCCCAAGTGGAGCGCACGGTGGAGCTAGTCCTCATCCACCACCAGGATCCTTAATTCCCTCAGGACAACCCGGTGCTAACCCAGCGCCAGGTCACTCAGATTATCCAAGCGGTGGATCAAGTGGCGGATCAAGCGGCGGTACAAGTCCTCCCGGTTCATCGGGTGTAGATGCTCAAGGACGCGGTACATTATTTTTATACCCAGAAAGCGGAGGATTCCAGGTGCCCGATTTTGGCGGATTCCCTGATCCCGAAACTGTTAAAAAGAATTTTCATACTATCGCCGTGGTAGCAAATCACGCAGGTGACTTCGTATCGCAATGGAATGATCCCCATGTCCTGGAATTAAAGAAAAATACCGGATTACCTGTTAATAAATGGCTGGCATATTATTTTGGCACAGATAGTAGCTGGGCATGTATGTGTAATTGGAAAGGATGTGGTTCGGGGAGTATGGGAGGGCAACCTAAAGATTGTATAAAATGCGGTCAAGCTGTGTTGACTGAGGTAACAAAAGATATTCAGCAACATCAAATTAGTGGCATACTGTTTGATGATGAAGTGGGTAACCCAACATGCATCGTTCAGGCTTTCGAACAAGCGAAGGTTAACTTTCCTTCGCTCCAATTAGGGTGGACTAAAGCATTAGGTAGCGCTAAAATGAGTAGTCCGGACAATTTGGGTAAAGATGACTGGGATATTTGTTTAGGACAGGCATATACCGACTCAACCAATGATTTTTATAACGGTAGCTGCGAGTTCGCTTCAACATTCTGGGGCAGCGTTGCATCTGCATATGATAGTAGTGTTACTGCTACTAGAGGTGTACCCATGGTATGTGGCGCTGGAAATTGTATTGGAGAAAAGGATAAAGGTGGACAAGTACACTGTACAGATGAAAGAATGTCGGGCGCCAAAATTAGTGCATTATTAAATGCCAGACCGCCGCCTGCCCATTTTAAATGGAGAAATTTTGCAATTTGGTACGGAACATACGCCGGTACCGGATTCTTCGGTTGCGCAAATAGTGATATAGCCTGCAAAACAGCATGTTGTAAGGGCTGGCGACAATAGTTAATTCGTGATTGCTATCAACTCTGTCAAATCAATGGAAGGTAAATCAACATGCGATTCCCAAAAATATTTGCAAAATGCCCATATAATTTTACAGTCATCAGGATAATTATCAGAATATTCAGATAATAATTTTGTTTTAATATTCGTCGGAAGAAGTGACAAACTATGCCTTGGTAAAACATACGCCAATTGAGTAAAAGGTTTAATAGGTTTGTTAACATTTTCTTCAATCATTACCGTTTCCCAATGCGGAATATACATGAGTAAATCTTTTAACAGCGGAGGATAATGATATTTATAATGCCAATTCCAATCACAACAACCTTCAGTATAGTACCTCATAACCCATTCTAAACCCTCCATATAGTTATTGCATATCTCCTTGATAAATAATTTATTAGGATCGCTATCAAATAGTTCATTATAATATCTTGTTTGCCAGTATTTTGAATACGGATCAATAAAATATTCCGATGCTCGGGATTTGGTTGGAATATTATCTAATTTTTTTAGTTTCTCTTCGATAGTACCGGATTTATAGCTACGTTTTTCCCACCTACTCCGTAGCTTATATTCTTGTTTAAGATTTGATTCTTCATTATCGGCAAGCCATGTTATCATTCTCCTCAAATTCCCCCAACAGATGGTTTTACCGTCCGTTAAGTTCAAGCCCGCTGAGTATACGGTATTTTTGTACGCAGATAGTAGAATGCTGATACCTCCTGTACGAATATTCATTGACGGAAAATGGGGCATAAAATCATTCCCCAAAAAGAAGGTTATCAAGATATAATCATATAGAGTGCAATACTTCTTCTTTTCATCAATACTATTTGTAAATCCGCACATTTCTTCTATAATCCTCTCTCCTAATTCTGGAATATCAAGGAAATAGTCTGCATTTGGCTCCAAGTCTGCATTGATTGATTTAATAAATTCCGGAGTTTCCCTATACAAAAATATTTTTTTACAAAGCTTCAGATGATGCAAGCATAGCATAATTAAATCAGCGTCTAACCCATAAATAACTGTTGTAGTTTTTGCGTGATAATCTCTTTGTTGACGTATATAATCAAAAATTTTATGTTCACCCTCGCCCGGATCATTGGTTGTAGAAATAATAACCTTTGTATTGTTTTTAAATTTATTGGTAAGGTAATGACCCAACTTGTCCATAAATTTTGTGCCAGGTGTAATCGCGGTTTTATCCCATGTCTGATGGTAATCGGGATCAATTCTTTGCCGAATGTGATTCAACAGATATGACTTATAGCGCCGAGTACGCTGTTGCTCTAATTTAGCAACGGGGGCAACGCCATCAAAAGCAATTAAGATATGTCCTTTGGGTTTAACTATTTTGATATACTCGCGCAATTTCTTTTCAACGCCACATACCAATTTATCTTCGAATTCTTTATCATCGCCAGTATACTCGTGTGCTATCTGGCGCAAACAATCATATATTATGGAATTGCTATCCAGATAAAGATTATCAATATCACCAAGTTTAATTAGTTTCTTGATGATATCCGGATGATTCTTGATTATATATGAGAAGTAACTAGGTATACCCATTTACAGTTACAGTCATATTATTTTTATATCCATTGTTTAATTTATATAAATCTATAAGAATCGTTATTTCATTTTAATAAGAAATAAATTAACAATAAAAATCGTCATGTAGAATATATGTCGTTGGTGAAAAATGAGAAGATTAAGGAGAAACCTATTAATAATTTAGAGAAATCACATACATTAAGCTTCTGTAGAAGGAAGGTTGAAATTTTTATGAAGATGATTACAGATACTATCCTTGCTGTACAGAGATACAAATCAATGGATATAATTACAGCTAGTGATATGAATATCTGTATCCAAAATTTAGAGATGCTCTATAAACAATTGAAATCCGTAGAAATACTATTGGAAAAAAAACAGGAAAATAACAATTTTGAGGAAATAATCACTGTTTTACAAAAAATTAATAATGAATTGTCCGCACTATTTCGTACAACAGGTACACAGTATATTTGTGATATAATAATGGTAGCGATGGGGAATGATTTTTTAAGAGATCTATTAGGCTCTGACTCTGAAGGAATATTTGAGGTTATCAAAGCATATACTCACCCTATTAGTTACATTGTTCTACCATGGCGTGGAGATGATCAAAAGAAAAAGGCAAAACAAATTGCCAAAAACAGGATTGTTGAAGATTTTACAATCGTCGAAACCTCTAACAACTTTGACTGTTTTGATTTAGCTCGCACAAGTAAGGAGTTCAATAAAAAGGTTTACGGGATTAAAGTTGCCATTCATAACCCAGTAGAAAAAAAGACGCTTATCATATCGGGGATTGTAGATGACGTATTGATTGATTGTACGAATCATATTTTTATTAAGAAAAAATTACATTCATTGAGAGACAATAGACCCAATGAAGCTGATTTTCTAAGCTCGGAATTTGACCGGTTTTGCGATATTTTAACCATTAAAGAACTTTTAATTTATAGAAATGGTGAACTTTATCAGCGATTCTCGGGTTATATTAATCAAACGCATCTTATTAAACAAAAGCCAATCTCTCAAAATGTAAAAGAATTCATAGGATCAGGACTGTTTGGACAACGCAGGACACTAATACAGTTATTATTAAAACATAATGATCCTGAATTCCAATATCTAGCATATTTGTTGTACGATTTGCTATCAAATGATTCAAACGGTAATATTGATACTGTTGAACAGACCGTTTTGTTTGATAGTCTTCCTTGGAACATTAAAAAATATTTCCGGGATGCTATGAAAACCACAATAAATTACACTAGAACACTTGCAAATTTTGATAATAATAAAATTCCTATTGAACAACAGATTTGCTTATTGAAAGCCAATGATAATATTAAGGAAAAAGCTATGCTCAAACTCAAAGAGGTAAAGGCAAAATCAGAAGACTCTGGCTCCAAGGCGAGACAATATCTCGAAGGTTTGTTAAAAATCCCCTTTGGGATCTACAGAAAAGAGTCCATACTTTGTGTTATGGATGAAGTAAAGGAAAATTTTAAAGCGGTATTGAAGGAAATTAGAGATAGTGATATTAAAATAAAACTGCCACCA
>Ga0163180_10000530_pt1 | contig 22320 bp, 42 predicted proteins | sample AtlANTMetagenome_2_FD_109647 | JGI IMG/M metagenome (GOLD analysis project Ga0163180, IMG submission 109647) | Marine eukaryotic phytoplankton communities from the Atlantic Ocean - Atlantic ANT 4 Metagenome | ecosystem: Environmental > Aquatic > Marine > Oceanic | place: North Atlantic Ocean...
TGACAAAGAGCAGGATACACTACGGGGAAGGGACGAGACATATGAACCCGTTCGCGCGCGGCCACAGAAAATAATCGTCGTCGTACTACTACTGGCGCGCTGGCGCGCGTAACAAAAAAATAATCATCGTCATACTACTACTCGGCGCGGCTGCGCCGCTCAAAAAAAAATAAAAAAATAAAAGCCAAATGCGAATGATAATCATTCTCATTTAGATCGTGAGCCAAAAAAAAGCGAGGCGGGATTGCTCCCGCCTCGCCTTTCGCTCCTCGCTCCCTATTTTTCCGCTAAATAGATGATAGAGGTAATCATCAAAATAGCGATTATCGGAGTTAGTAAATATTCTCCCATGATCGTTTCTCCCATGTTGAATTTATAAAAAGTGGAGAGCAAGGCATACGCCTCGCTCTCCGCCCACCTTAAAGATACCATGACCAAGAGTGAGGCGGTGGTGCGGTAAAACCTAACCTTTCCGCCATTTCTCTTATGTCCTCTCTATCATCAAAAAGAAGTTTTTGCGTTTTCTTAATATGCGGTAAATTCAAGCGAGGCGAAAGTTTCGCCTTCTTAAATTCAACATCATTTCGGTTATCGCCATCTTTACGAGATAGAATTACATCAACATCAGCTAAACCATGTTTAGCTAACATTTCGTAATCGGCATTTTTAAGATTTCGTGAGGTGCATATCCAAGTGCGAACACGAGGATTGGCGATACACCTACGCATATATTGAGCAAAAGGCGTTGAAGTGTCGGATAAAATTTGCTCCCTCGTATGAGTTCGCCAATTCGCCAAGTCAATTTCGCCACCGCCTTTTGTCAATGCTCTGTGCGAGCTATCAATAACAGTATTATCTAAATCAAATACCGCTATCATATTGCACCGCCTACAAAGTAGCCGATAACAAATCCCAAAACAAACAAACATAAATATTTATAAAATAAAAGTTCGCTTTCAATTTTTCGTCTATTCATAATAATTTCTCCCAAAATTAAAGTTAAATAGTTGCTAGTTTAAGGCGAGGGCAACAAATCCTCGCAACTTCTATGGGAGAAGTTAAGACCTTTCCGACATTTTTTCTTTTGCCGATAATTTCTTCTTTAGTTTTTGCCAAGAAAATGTTTTCGGATTTCCTAAAAATTCATTTTGAAAATCTGTTTTATGTTTTCTTGCGAAATGCCTAGCTAGTTCGAATTCCATTTTGCTATCTTCCAGAGCGGTATGTTGCTCCTCGTATTGCTCGGAATTAAAAATCCATCTAGCCATTACCTGTGCCGAATACCCATAATTCTTACCCGACTTTGACAAAAATGCTTGCTTGTCTAAATCTGATAAATTATCCACCATTGTAAAATAGTTTTTATTTATCATCTTATTAGCATAGCAGTCCATAATGCACCAATTCGGAATTCTCTCAAATTCCTTATAAGTTTCATTGTGAAATTCTAAAACAGTTTTATTAAAAGCTGTCTTATCAAAATTCCAATTATATGAGGCTACGCTATCAGCAAATCCGATATGCTTTGAAATAAAATTTAAGATATATTTCAGCGGTTTTATTTTAGAACGATTTTTAAAAGCGTCCTCTAAAACATGATTATATCTCTTATCGTATTTCCAAAATTTCCGCTTTCCGAAGTCTTTGTCATTTTGATCTTTTTCTTCAAAAGTATGACAAAAATTATCGGGATTAGAAATAATCTCTTGAACATAAAAGTCAAATTCAAGAGGCTCGGAATTGGGAGAATAAATATCTCCCAATGCACCGCCTATGTTGTAAGCGAGAAAAGGTTTCTCGTTTTTCATAGTCGTTTCAGTATCTATAACGAGTGTATTATGTCGCTTACGCATTGTATTGCCCTCGCTCAAAAAACCCATTTTCTATGAGTTGTTTATACACCTGTTTAGCCTTGATTTCAGAATATGGCGTTTCTCCATATTTCCTTTTTTCGTGGCTATTCTCCGAATACCATTCTGAAAATGTCGGCGTTTTATGACCGCCAAAATCAAAATTAAATGATAATTGTTTCATAACAATTTCTCCCATTAAAAAGAGGGCATATCTTCCAATGCGATATGCCCTCGTTAAAGTTAGCCTTTAAGTAAAACCGCAACCGCTTTTATGTTAGCGATATTGGTGCGACTTAAAGACACATAATCAAAAAGCCCTTTAGTATCAAGTTGCTCAATTTCTCGCATGAGTTCCTTTTTGCTAGGTGCTTTTTTCTTTTGCTCTTTATTATCCATAAGTTTATCTCCCATAGATTATAAAAGGTAATTTCAAAAGGATAATTACCAACCCGATTAAGAAAGCGATAGCCATATCAAGATAAAATTAGAAGTTAATCCGATAGTATTACCTATCGCATATACCCATTCATATTTTAAATTGCGTATGGCTCTCGCCTGATAGAAACACAAGCCAACAAATACACCTATTAAAAGTGTAAGTGGTGGCGGAGTTCCACCGAGAAACAATACCGAGTATAAGCTCGGTAGTGTTGCTCCCTGAATGAACACCATTCCGATAACACCTAAAAGATTATTAGTCCTTAAAGTTTTAGCATGAATGATCGCTCGCTCATGTCTTGTCTTGATATGGGGAAGATAATCTTCCCCAACCAAGCCAAAAGGTTTTGCTTGATGTTTCATTATAGCCACCTCTCAATGTTGAGAAATGCCCAAATGATACCACCGAGCAAGAACAAGTCCAAAACAACCGAATAATAAAAATAAGTAGTCTTACCTAATTCGGTTATGTTCCTACGCCATTCAACCTTGTAAGGTATTCCCTCTTTTTCAAGCTCTCTAATTGCCTTATGGAAATTTTGATTGCTTTCCGCAGAGTTCCTATCCCATTCAGTTAAAATAACTCGGTATTTTTGGAACAAGTTTATTTTAGTAAAAAATAATTTATTCATTTTATTTTCTCCCATGAAATAAAGTTTATTAGTTTATAATGTCTATATTTTCGCAGTATGTCGCAGAGTGTTTTCTCTCTCCTGTTTTGCCCTTGTGAGTTTTCCCTCTCCCAAGTAGCTAGGTGGCTTGACCTCTTTGTGTATCGCTTTACGCCTTTCGGGTGCGGTTTTTAATTCTTGTCTGAATATGTATATTCTCTCAAAATTTTCGCCACCTGTATATAAAATCTCGCCTAAAATAAAAAATAAATTTCTTGCATATTCTTGAAAAGTATGAATGAGATTTGAAAAATAAATGTTGACAAAGATCAAAATCTATGAATGGGATAGGGCGGTTATTAGACCTGTTTCTCGCTCTCGCTCAGGACCCCTCTTCACGTACAACTTTTGAAATTTTTGGAGAATGTAAAAAGACGCAGTGTGCGCATCGTGACGATGCTTCCAAAAATATTTCTTGACACGGAAGTAAAAATGAAGTATAATACAACTATGAAAAATGAAATTGCAGTAAAAATGAGTCCAGAGGGATTAGAAGTCGCGAACACTTATTTAGAACTTGGTTCGGTAAGTGAGGTATGCACTGCGCTCGCACTAGACGAGAACACAGTTAGCGAATATCTTAATAAACGAGAAATCAAACAGTACATCGACCAAGTGTACTTAGATACTGGTTACAGAAACCGGTTTAAACTCGCTGGCGCCCTTGATAACATAATCGAAGAAAAATTAGCAGAAGTCGAAGAGACTGGAATGTATACTAATAAAGACGTTGCTGACCTGCTGCAAATGGCACATAAGATGCGAATGGACGAAATAAAGGCTATGGCCGAGATGGAGAAGGCGAAGACAGCGCCTATAAAGCAACAAGCCAACATACAAATAAATGAGTTACCTTTTGGTCAAGGGAACTATGGCAAACTAATGGAGAAACTAATCGGCGATAAGGACTAAAGGTACTTATGAAATGGTTTCATAATTTAATGAAATCTGGGCGAATATATAAAGTAATACGCCTAGTAAATTTACAGAGATAAAGATGGCACAGATTTGGCATGAGTATTCGAGAGATACTAGAAAAGCAATCGTTAAGAGAAATTCTAAAGGGTTTTTTGTTAACTTATATGAAGATAATATTAAACTGGAGAAAAGAAAGGTTTACAGACACTCCGAACGCTATGCCGAAGATGTTGCCGAGAATTGGGTTGACGGCCTTATGTCAAGTCCTAGCGGGTAAATACTATGGAACGTTGCCGTCCCATAAAGTATAAACCTGATTGGACTAATATAAATATTAGGGAACTTCTGAAACTCTATGTAAAGCCCAATAGGCTTTCACCAGAAGATCTCCGTGCTAGTAACCCATGGGCGAATGAAGAAGATTTAGAAAAGTGGATAGACGAGAGAAAAGACCACGAAGCTAAGTATCGTCAAGCTAGATTCCACCCCGGTAAAGTACCTTGCCCCGAATTGGCAAAGATGAATAAAGTTTTAGGGTATGGAAAAGCTGACAGTATAAATATTTTATTTGTTCCAAAAGATACCCCAATTGCAGAGCACAGGGATATAGTTAGGAAAGTTGGGATAAATTTTGTAATGGAACAAGCCGCCCCTATAGTAGTACAAGACAAGTCTTTTAATTATGACAGATTTGTACTTGATACAAGTGTTCGACACATGGTACCCGCTGCACCCGTAGATAGAGTTACACTACAGGTTGCATTTTGGAAACATGACTTTGATGAAGTCTGTACATGGCTCGAAAAAGATGGTTGGTTGTAGTCCATTAACACTTAGATTGGATTGGAGTAAAATTCCTGTTCAAGATATACTGCAAAACATGACTTCCATGACAAGCACATTACACGGTGACTTTGGAAGATATGCTAAGTTGTATGAACAACTTGGAGCAGACCCTAAAGAACAGCGCAAATTATTTGATAATTGGTATGTATTAAAAGGACAACATTTGTGGCACCCGGGACACCTTGATAAATTTGACCCAACAGGCTACATTGAAAACACCGCAAAAAATATCGCGGAACCGTTGAAACCATTGATAAGGTTTTACCTTTTAAAGGCGGGACAAGAATTGATGCCGCATATTGATTTCAAAACGAAGTCGTGTATGAACTTTGTTTACAACAAGACGTTTTCGTCTATTGTTGTTGATGACGTGGCGTACCCATATGGACAGTTCCTACTCGACAATACAAAGTTGCATGGCGTACCGCCGTGTACAGAAGATAGGTTTATAGTTAGCTTTTCATTTGAAGAAAGCTATGAGGAAGTAAGGAGAAGATGTGGCATACTCAAAACAAGTAGTTGAAAGATTTAATGATGTGTTGAATAACCCTGCAAAACACGCAGTTGGTAGATTTGACCCAAAAGACCCGAATGTGGCTACAGGAATGGTGGGAGCACCAGCTTGTGGTGACGTCATGAAACTAGATTTAAAGATGAATGGAGACAAAATTGAAGATGTTAAATTCAAAACGTATGGCTGTGGAAGTGCAATTGCTTCAAGTTCGCTTTTTGTGGAATTACTTACTGGTAAAACTATTGATGAAGCGAAACAAATTAAAGATAAAGAAATTGCTGAAGTCTTGCAACTACCACCTATCAAATTACATTGCTCAGTACTCGCAGAAGAAGGCATCAAAAAAGCCATAGAAAACTGGGAAGAAAAGCTAGCACATAGGCAACACAATTATGATAGAGCTCACGGATAAAGCATATGAAAAGCTTTTGGAGAAGACGAGAGGTGACGAAGGTATCACCATTGCTTTACTTCCCGGCGGCTGTGCTGGTTTTGAGTATAAGTTGGATTTTATTGGTAATCGAATCCTTGATAGCTCGTTCCAAATAATTGACTATGTGAATTTTAAAATCGGAGTTGATAAAATGTCAGTTCCGTACTTAGATGGAGCTACTTTAGATTGGCAACAACATGGTATAAACGAAGAGTTTATCTTCATTAACCCTAACGAACAAAGCAAGTGTGGCTGTGGCGTTAGTGCTTATTTCTAATGGAAGTTTTTCAGCTGATTGCCGAAGTAGGAGCGCCTATTGCTGGTGCCCTGGTGATGCTTTGGTTCTTGTTCATAATAATGAAACAGAAAATCGAAGACACCGTAAATAAGGTAAAGCTATTAGAAAGCTTCGCAAAATCATTAACCACGAGGGTTAAAACAATTAACAATGATGTTATAAAATTAGATACTGCAGTAAGTGCAGCTCTAGGATTAAAACCAGACTTAGATAGAATCGCCAGAGCAGAGAATTTTGTTGAAGACGGTACTATAGATGTAAGGAGAGATTAGATGGGAAATGTAGCGCAACTAATCGCCGAGTTTGGTTTTCCCATAGTGATGATGGTATCACTTGGGTACTTTGTTTATTACATTTGGAACGCAATTCAAACGATAATAAACCCAGCAGTCGGTAGCCAGCATATGGCTCTGATTAAATTGATTGATCAAGTAAGAATGCTTGATAATGATATTATTCGTCTACAAGAGAAGATAGACACGGTGCTACAGATAAAAGAAAATGAAATACTTAATAGGAGTAATGAGTCTACTACTAGTAAACCTAGCAGTAGCAGATGAAATAGTACAAGGCTTCAAGAATCCCTCGTTTAGTGGGATAGGAACTTCCGCGCACTATTTAACTATAGAAAACCAAGAAAAGAGTAGACGAGATAAAATTCAAGATGATATCGAATCTGCACTAAAAGCTGCCCAGCGTGAGGCAGAGAACACAACTTTAGCCAAATTTATAAGAAACCTTGAATCAAGAATTTTCGCACAGTTATCGAAGCAATTAGTAGATAATATGTTCGGAAATGAAGAGGCTTCTAGCTTCGGTTCCTTCATGTTAGAAGGAAACAATATCACTTACCAGAGAACAGAAAGCTGTACCGAAGACGGCGTCTGTACTGAAATTATCAGACTAACCATAGTAGCGGAGGACGGAAGTACTACTACAATAGACATTCCGATTGGTACTGGAGGTTTCTAATGAGACTCCTTGGTATCGTTGCCTTACTACTAGTCACAGGCTGTGCGTCTGTGCCTATGCCCAACGACAGTTGCTCAACTAAGTTCGCTCAAGAATTTGGTGAATGTAAAGAAGCACCTGAAATAATACAATTACCCACATATGAACAATTATTAAACTTTCCACCTGCAGAAGTAATGCCGGTTGTGGCTGTTTATAAATTTCAAGACCTCACAGGCCAAAGAAAGCGTAGAGACAATTTAGCAGATTTTAGTACTGCTATTACGCAAGGCTCTGAGGCACTCCTTATTGATGCTCTTAAAACTGCAGGTGGCGGAACATGGTTTCGTGTAGTTGAGAGAACAGGACTCGACCACTTAGTACGAGAAAGACAAATTGTCAGAAGTACTAGAGAAGAGAACGATAACGATAAAGGAATTCAACCACTACTATTCGCTGGAATTATACTAGAAGGTGGAGTTATAGGATATGACTCCAACATAGAAAGCGGCGGTAGAGGTGCAAGAACATTAGGGATTGGACATCAAAGTCAATATAGACGAGATGTAGTTACTGTAAGTTTACGAGGAATTAGTACTCTTACAGGAGAAATACTACTAAATGTTCAAACTCAAAAGACTATACTATCAGTTGGTGGAGGTTTCGACGTATTTAAATTTGTCGATATGGACACTCAACTAGTAGAAATAGAAGACGGCGTTGCAGAGAACGAAAGTGTTACTGTTGCAACCCGTGCAGCTATAGAAGCTGCAGTAGTCGCCATTATTATTCAAGGCGACGAAAGGGGCTACTGGAATATCCAGGAGCAAACGGGAGATGAAAGTGAAGAAACTAAATAGCTTACTATTCGTTTTAATGCTTTCTGCTGGCTTAGTATTAGCTGACGCTTCTGATAACGAGATTTTTCTCGAACAGGAAGGGGATACACTTATATTAACAATTGACCAAGTTGGTTATGGTAACAAATTCTGTGGAACTATATCAAGTGGCGCTTGTGCTACTGATATGACAATCACAGGTAGTAACATAACTTTTAACTTGGACCAGCTAGGTAATGGTAACCAATTATTCGGTCCAATCATATTAGATAGCTCTGCTATAGATATGTCTTTTACTGGAGATAGTAATATCTTCGATTGGAATATTGGTGCAACTGGTTCTTCAGACAATTTAGATTTAGATTTAACTGTAACTGGAGACTCAAATGAATGGAATTTTGATTTAGGCGGTAATGCTTCTGCAGAAAGCTTAAATTATGATTTAACCATTACTACTGGTAATACAAATATCTTTACACAGGTATTTGATTCCGATAATAATAAGTGGGAATTAGAACTAGCCGGCGATGGTAATGACATCAACACCACTCAGAAGGACGCCGATCAAATTCTTATTATAGATTATGATGGAGATGATGGAAATATTGATATTGTCCAGCAATCGGGTACTTGTCCACAAGGAGTTACGACCTGTTCAGGCGTAATAGACATGGAAATTGATTCTGATGATGCAGTTATTACAATCAACCAGAAAGATACTAGCGACTAGTTTATTTATTCCTGCTTTAGTATTTGCTGATATAGGAAACATATTTGAGCAAACTGGGGTAGGTAACATCGAAAGAGACAACGATGCGCTTGAAGCCGCCAAAGGTGTAAACATCTTATTATATGATACACTTAATACAGGCAATGGGCGTATCGCTGTCAATTTTTTAGATGATTCAAATTTAAGACTCACAGAACATTCAAGAGTTTTAATTGATGAAGTAATCTATGACCCAAACCCTTCTAAGTCTAAGATGACAATGAAGTTTGCAATGGGCACAGCCCGTTTTACTTCTGGTAAGCTTGGACTAGTTAACAAAGCCAATATTGATATACAAACTCCTACTGCGAGTATCGGTATAAGAGGCACAGATTTTACAACAACAGTAGATGAACTAGGAAGAAGCCTAGTTATACTACTTCCTGATGCAAATGGAGACTCATCAGGAGAAATAGTAGTAAGTAACCAAGCAGGAGAAGTTACTTTAACAGAGGCTTATCAAGCCACTATGGTATCTACAATAGATACCTTACCAGCTAAGCCAGTTACTATTACAAATATTAGTGTTGCAATGATAGACAATATGTTTATTGTTAATCCTCCAGCAGAGGTACAAAGGCAACAAGAAGAACAACAGAACGAAAATAGTTCAAACAATATTCTAGATGCTGACTTTCTAGAGTTTAACGACTTAGAGCAAGACTATCTAGATGAAAACGAATTAGAGTACACAGAGCTCGACAGAGACCTCTTAGATGTAGATTTCTTACAAGACTTGTTAGAAATTATAGAAGAAGCTGATTTACTTACTAGAAAGAAAAGTAGTGGAGGCTTTGAAAGTGTCGATATCGTAGGTACTCTACCAGGCTTTGACAAAGATACACAATATCAAACAATTGTAGAAGATAATGGAAAAGTTTGGTTTTACAGAGAGGTCACGGGGATTATCAGTATAAGACTTGTACAAGATGCTAACGCTCGAATTCAAACTATTACTGATGAAAAAGAAAGTATTATCACAATGGGTGATGGAGAGTCTATTAGTATAATCATACGACAGACTAACTAGGAGTTAAACTATGCCAGCAGGTAAAGGAACTTACGGAAAAAGAAGGGGTCGTCCTAAGAAGAAGAAAAGAGGCGGTAAGAAGAAAAAAGGTATGAGACATCATGGCTGCTAGAAGACGCAGACGTAAAGCCTCAAGTAAAAAACGTAATATACCTACTAACAAAAAGCTATATGCTAGAGTGAAAGCAAAGACCAAGCGAAAGTTTGCAGTTTATCCTAGTGCATACGCTAATGCTTACTTAGTACGAGAGTATAAGAAAGCTGGTGGGAGATATAGACGTGGCTAGAGCAGGTGGACTTACCAAGTGGTTTGGAGAAAATTGGGTAGATATTTCTCGACCTAAAAAAGGTGGCGGCTACAAAAAATGTGGTAGAAAGAAAGCCAAGAAAGGTCGAAAAGGCTACCCAAAATGTGTACCAGCAGCTAAAGCTGCAAGAATGAGCAAAAGTCAGAAACGGTCTGCTGTTAGACGGAAACGTGCTAAAAGGCAGGGAGTAGGTGGAAAGCCTACTATGGTTAAGACTGTAGTTCGTAGAAGGAGAGCAAGACGTGGCCGTAAGAAGACGTAAAGCAAAGGGTAGAAAAAGAGACCCAAGATTAAAACGAGCAGGTGTTAAAGGATTTAATAAGCCAAAAAGAACACCTGGACATAAAACTAAGTCCCATATAGTAGTAGCCAAAGTCGGTAGCAGAATAAAGACTATTCGTTTTGGACAGAAAGGGGCTAAGACTGCGGGAAAACCAAAAGCAGGGGAGTCTAGGAGAATGAAGATGAAAAGAAAATCATTCAAAGCTAGACATAGAAGAAATATTGCTAAAGGAAAAATGTCAGCAGCATACTGGGCAAATAAAGTAAAATGGTAGTACGTTTTTTAAAAGCCTTAAAAAGTTGGGTAGACCCTAACCATTGGGCTAATAAGATAGGAGAAAAAAGCGGAGCCTATGATAAAGCAAGAAACAGTAAACTGAGACAATGGGTAGATAGTTTAGAAGGTTGGCAATGGTGGGCCTGGCAATTAGGCCCAGCACTAATATTTTTTATATTATTAGAATTAGCAATCAACCAAATAGGAATGACTATGTTACCATGGAGATAAAATGATAGATGAAGAAAAATTTAGAGACGGACTTGAATTATCGGTTTTAATCGGTGTATTTTTACTGTCTGTTATAAGTTTAACTCCTGATGTACAAGCAGGGGATAATCACGTTCATATTGACCAAGTTGGAAATGGTGGAGATGAAGTAACTTTAACTATTGACCAAGTAGGGCAGAATAATGAAATAGACTTCTCTTTTGCACATAGTGGGAATACTATTATTTTAAAGCAATATGGTGCAAATAACAAGGTATCCTGGGTTCCTTACTGGGGCTCAGGAAAATCCTGGGGTGGCGATATTGATGGAACAGGAAACAATTTAAATATAGAACAACATGATGGTGCTACTTATGGAGGTCATGTTTGGGGTAACGATAACGATATAGATATTTATCAAAATGGTACTCATACTCATTATTTAGATATTCATATGGACGATGTAGACCACGATATTAGACAAGAAGATAGCGGTAGCAGTTATTCTCATGTATGGTACTATGGAACTGCAGACGGTTCAGTTGCTAATATACAACAAAAAGGTGGCGGAAGTCATAATGCTACTATAACTTTACAAGGTAGTCGTCCGACTACTTTAAATCTTATACAAGATAGCGCAACAAATCAATCATATACTCTAACACAGACTTGTGTTACAGTAGGAGGTTGTACAGTAACAGTAACACAGGATTAAATATGTTTGTAGGAAATGAGGGTGCTAAAAAACTCAGGTATGTAATCGAGCGATTAACAAAAAGAGTTTTAAAATTAGAAAAAGATTCTCACCCATGTAAAGAGTTACATGAGTTTGATGCTTATCCAGCACTCATAGAAAGAATCGAGAAACTTGAAAAATTACTTAAATGAAGATTAACTTACTTATTGCAGCCGCTTTAGCGGCTCTTTTCGTTTGGAACCCTTATCCATTCCAAATTCTTGAACTTAAATCTCTAGACGCCTTAATTATGAGCAGAGGAGAAGTACAAGATGAGGCAATATTATTAGTAGATATTGATGAAGAGATAGTACAAGCTTATGGAAGTTATCCACTCCCTAGAAGTTTCTATTCTTCTGCTGTTGAAAGAACAGAAGGAGTTCCTGGCATAACAGTTGCTTTCCCAGATAGAGATATACATGGCTATGATACTCAGTTTCAAGAAACTCTTAATCAGTTTCCTACTGTATTATCCTTTATTGCAAGCACGCAAGCCTCGGAACAAGGCCCACACGTCGGTACGGCGCAGCTGGGCAATGGAGTAGCATCAGAATGGCTATACAACTACCCAGGAATTTTAAGGTCAGCATTAGAAAGCTACGGAGTAGGACTAATAAGCACAAGTCCAGAACTAGATGGAGTCGTAAGAAGGCTTCCACTCGTAATCGCAAGCGGAGATAAGATATATCCTAGCTTTTCACTAGAGATGTTGCGACTTGCAGTTGGAGACCCAAGCTATCAGATAAAAACTGAAGAGACTGGAGTCGAGTGGGTACGCATACCAGCCTATGGTAAGCTAACTACTAATGAAAACGGTCTTGTATTCGCAAACTGGAACACAAAATTTTATAAACAAACAGCTTCAGAGTATATGAAAGAGCCAATCCCTGCCCCATTTGTAATATTTGGTGTGACTGCAGAGGGAGTGGCTCCCCTTGTGGCAACTCCAGGTGGCCCAAAGTACCCTCACGAAGTTCAAGCAACAGTTCTTAGTACTTTAATTAGTGGAGAACCACTTTCTCAACCATCTTGGAGCTTTTTAGCTGAACTTGGCATAATACTTATCGGAATGGTACTAATAATGGCTGTAGCTAACAACATTTGGCTCAGCTTACCCGTCATTTTAGCACTATTAGGAGGTACTGGCTTCGCTTCTTGGAAGCTTGTCGAGTCTTCCTACTTGTTTGACGTTTCTGGCACGCTAGTTATCCTGTTTTTATTCTGGAGTATTGTACAATTCCGCAGTTTTATTACACAGTACTTGCTGAGATTACAGATTAAACAACAATTTGGGACCTATGTTAGCCCTGCTCAGGTAGAAGCACTCCAAAAAGACCCATCATTACTGAGATTGGGTGGGTCGACGAAACAACTAACTTTTCTTTTTTCGGATATTCGAGGTTTTACCCCGATTTCTGAATTTTACCAGTCTGACCCACAAAAATTAGTAGAACTGGTAAATCGTTTTTTAACTAATCAGAGTGACATCATTATGAAGCATGAGGGAACTATTGATAAATACATGGGAGATTGCATTATGGCCTTTTGGAATGCTCCCTTAGATGTGGAAGACCACGCAAGAAAGGCTACAGCAGCAGCTCTTGAAATGAGAGAAGCTCTAGAGGAGTTGAATAATGTTCTCAGGAATGAAGGAAGCCCTGAAATTCATACTGGAGTCGGAATCAATACAGGACCGTGTGTTGTCGGTAATATGGGTAGTAGTAGTCGTTTCGATTATAGTGTTCTCGGGGACGCTGTTAATCTCGCTGCTCGCCTAGAGAGTAGTTGTAAAGAATACGACACCGACTTAATTATTAGTGAGCATAGCATGGTCGAGGGCTATGTATACGATTTCATCGACGAGGTGACTGTCAAGGGTAAGTCAGAGCCCGTCAAAATTTATACCATACAAAAATAGTTCTTGACATCTACCCAATATTTTGGTATAATTTAAATTGTGCACAAATCTGCACAGGACATAGAGGAGAATCAGATGACTACGGACGAACTGGCCGCAGAATTAGAAAAACATGAAGCGATATGCGCAGAACGTTGGAAAACCGTATTTAATCAGCTCGAGGGCATTGAGGGTCGGTCTGCAAAGCGCTTTGATGGTGTAGAATCATCAATAACACGAATAGAAACAATACTGATAAGTGTAGCAGGCACTATCATTGTAGGAGGAGCAGGTGTAGTATACACTATGCTTTCTATGCACCCATAGGAGAAAATTATGGATATCGATTACGATAAAAAAGATATAAAAGAATCACCAAAAGTTAAAAAGGTATCAAAGAAAAAATCTGAGTTACCTGAAGGTTGGGGTTACTATGTAAAGCGTGGTTCACATTGCGTTTTAGACCCTGATGGAAAACAACACAAGTTTCCTACTAAGGAAGCCGCAATGGAGTTTGCAAATGGATAAAGAACACGGAAAAAATCCAGAGGAGCTTGAAACAACTGTAGCAGTTGAAGAAATCGTTGAAAAGCGAGACATTCGAGCAAATTTGTTAGCAGCAAGAAAGAAACAGCTCTTACGTAGAAAAAGAGGTTATGGCAGATTGCCAAGCTCTTTGAGACGCTGAGCAAGTCGAGGTAAAAGGAGAAAATAAAATGTTAGCATTTTCACCGGGACAAGCAGTTATTGCTTTACCCACCACAATAGAAACCGCTGTTACATGTGGCGATAGACTGACTTACGTTAGATTAGTAAACGAATCAAGTAATCCAGAAACTATCTATTACTGTAGTAGTTCAGAATCTCCAGTTGTTATCGGTTCCACCCGTATGCAACCTGGCGAGTCAATGATTTTATGGAAACGAAGACAGTACCATAAAATCTATGCTTCTAGCGGCGATGTTAAGGCAACTGGCGGAATGGCTAGACCTGTAGCATTAGGGCCGAATAAGTAAGCAAAGGGAAGAGCAATCTTCTAGGAGAATAGTGAATGTTTGAAGTAATTAAAATCGTATGGGGTTTAATTCAAGTTTTACCTATTCTTATCACAGTATGTTCAGCCATAGTTGCTATGACTGATACACCGATGGACGATAAGATATGGGCAAAAGTATATAAATGGATTGACCGTTTTGCGTTAAACATTGGAAAAGCTAAAGATAGAAATCCTCTACTTGACTAATTAAGGAGGGTAGCTATGCTACCGGCTGAAAAACGAAAGTTAGAAGAAAAATTATCTTTACCACCTATGATATTCGCTATTGAGAAGGCTACAGCGATACTCATATTTAAGCAACGAGAAAAGTTGCATCGCCTTCTCGCAACCAAGGAGTTGACAGCACTTCCTCGTGGTAAAGACCGCGAGGTAATGCTCTCGACATTATTAGGGAGAAAATAATGAAAAAACTTTTATCACTTTTAGTGCTATGCACATTAGCCTTGCCTTCATTCGCTGGAGTTAATGGTAATGTCGGTATTTGGAGCGATTATTTTTGGAGAGGCGAGAGTCAATCTATGGGAAATAAATCAATCCAGGGAAGTTTAGGACTCGATTACAAAGGTATGTATGGTGGTGTATGGGCTGCACAAGTAGAAGGTATCGGAGATGCTAACTACGAGTATGATTTATACGCAGGTTACAGACTAGATGTAAACGATTCATGGTATGTCGATGGCGGAGTTATTCAGTATAGATATGATGACAAAGCAGTAGATAAACTCGAAGAATGGTATGTGAAAGGCGGGAATAACTGGCTTGAACTAGCTATGTGGACAGACATGGATAACAGCGAAAATGACTATAAAGAGGTAACTTTAAAGATGCCTATGGTTAAAGTCGTTGATATATCTTTAAGGCATGGAATGAGAGCAGATGACTCTGACTACCAACAGTTAATGGTTTCTAAATCATTTGACAATGGTGTAGTTATGGGATTAGAAGTTCTTGACAATGCTAGAGAAGGTGAATTCATGGATAACGCAGCATTCTTCATGGCATACGAATGGTAATATGCCAATTAAGAAAACAAAGAAAGGTTATAAGATAACCAATACTCCCGGGTATTCTAAGACGAAGAAAGCTGCGAAGGCAAGACTACGCGCTATCAAGTTTAGACAAGGGAAAGGACGCAAGAAGCGTTAGGAGAATAACATATGTCAACAAGATTTTTAGGAGCAGAAGCTGCAATGGGCACAACCACAGGAGCAGCAAGTAATTTTGAACTAGCTTCCGAAGTAAGAGTAGTTAATTTAGCAGGTGCTGAAGCAACTGTTACTATTCTTAATGGAGCGTCAGGTACAGATGTACAGGGTTCATTTACTCTAGAAGCAGGAGCTTCAGAGTTCATATCAAAAGATATGGAAGATAGAATATACGCCTCAGCCAACACGGTTAAGGGCGTACCTATAAACACAAGACGTTAATTTACGGAGAAACATGAAAGCAGTAGATGGAAGAACACTTTGGCTACAAGAAAGTATAGTAAATGCTAGTACTTTCACAGCCGCTATAAATATGGTGGAAACCAAAAGAGAACTATCTAATAAAGAGAAAGATATGAAAAATGTCGCTCTTGCTTTCATGTACCTCTACAACATAGTAGAGGAGAAAGGTCTGTTAAATGACGTAGAATCCTTTTTTACACAAGAAACGATTCACTAATGCTAGAAATATCACGAAAAGACATAGTACACGAAGATTTAATGAGGTTTGACGACCGTCGCTTTATTAAATTACCCATCGAAGGCTACATGGATTTACTGGGAATCACTCCAAACAGTACACAAGTAGCAATCATCAATTCAATCAATAATCCGAAGTATCGTTTTGTTACTGCGGCGGTTTCTCGTAGACAAGGTAAAACTTATATTGCAAATGTAATAGGACAACTTGTATGTTTAGTTCCTGGTACGAATGTGCTACTTATGTCGCCTAACTACTCACTTTCGCAGATTTCATTCGACCTTCAGAGAACACTAATTAAACATTTTGACTTAGAGGTAGTTAAAGACAATGCAAAAGATAAAGTTATTGAACTTTCGAACCATTCTACGATACGTATGGGTTCGGTTAATCAAGTGGATTCGGTCGTTGGTCGGTCGTATGATCTTATTATATTTGATGAGGCGGCCCTCGTTGATGGCAGAGATGCGTTCAATGTTGCCCTAAGACCTACACTAGATAAAGAAAACTCGAAAGCAATTTTTATTTCTACTCCTAGAGGGAGAAATAATTGGTTTGCAGAATTTTGGCATAGAGGCTTTTCAGGGGAGTTTCCTGAGTGGGCATCTGTCAAAGCAACCTATCACGAGAACCCAAGAATTTCTGATGAAGATATAGCAGAAGCAAGGAAAACCATGTCTGAAGCTGAATTTAATCAAGAATATATGGCAGACTTCAATGTATTTGAAGGTCAGATTTGGGGATTTAATATGGAGAAATGTCAACAAGATTTATCTGAGCTTGATGTTTCAAAAATGGATATATTCGCAGGAATGGACGTAGGTTATAAAGACCCTACTGCTTTCTGTGTAATAGGCTATGATTGGGAATCAGAGAAATACTACTTATTAGCTGAGTATTTAGACTCTGAAAGAACTACAGAACAACACGCAATTGAGATACAAAAACTTATTCAAAAATGGAATATAGATTACATTTATATTGATTCAGCCGCTCAACAAACTAGATACGACTTTGCACAAAACTACGATATCAGTACTATAAATGCAAAGAAATCAGTACTAGACGGAATTGGTCATGTCGCAGCCATCTGTGATAATGATAGACTTATAGTTGACCAAAAATGTTCCGAGACTCTGAGCGCACTTGACCAATACCAATGGGACCCAAATCCTAATTTAATGAGAGAGAAACCAAAACATAACTATGCTTCTCATATGTCAGATGCATTACGGTATGCGTTGTACTCGTTTGAGACAAGTGTCACTAGCTTCTAGCTACCACCGCACAAAAATAGTTCTTGACAACATACCCAAAAGATAGTATAATTTAAGGAATGAAATAAGTTATGGAACTAAAGAGAGATTTAGTAAAATATGTTCGGGATAAGGCTAAGTCGAAATACAATAAAGGGACGGAATGCTTTATCTGTAAAGCAACAGAGAATCTGGACTTTCATCATTATCACGGTCTAACAGAGTTGTTAGAGATTTGGCTGAGAAAGAATAAGATTAAAATAACTGATGCGGAAGATATTATGAGCATTAGAGAAAAGTTTATAGCCGAACACCACGAAGAAATTTACGAGTCCGCTGTTACATTATGTCACGAACATCATATGAAACTACACTCCATCTACGGCAAACGCCCTAAGATAGTAACAGCTAGGAAACAAGAGAGATGGGTGGGAATACAGAGAGATAAATATGGCATGGTATGACAGACTATTAGGAAGAACCTCACCAAGTGAGGAATGGGAGAAGTTAAACCCTTCCCAACCCTATATTGCGGGCGAAGAAGGTGGCTCGCTTAGTACTCGTGAAGTTGTAACAAACTATAGAAATGCTTATGAACAGCTAGAGGTAGTAAACCGCGCAGTTAACATGATAGTGGACGACGCAGCGGATATACCGTTTGATGTTGGTGAGCAGCTAAAAGGAATGTCTAATAACGTCAAAAATATAAGACGAAGTAAGTTAGATTTACTACTTAATAGAGAACCTAACCCATTCCAAGATGTTAGCGCATTTAAAAGAAACTTAATTGTTGACCTACTAATAGATGGCAACATTTTTGTTTATTTTGACGGAGCGCATCTATATCATTTACCAGCAGATAAAGTCACAATAGAAACCGATGAAAGCACTTACATTGATAAGTTTGTGTTTGACAACGGTGTCGAATACAGTCCCAGAGAAATTATACATATAAAAGAAAACAGTTTTAACTCTATTTATAGAGGAGTTCCTAGACTGAAGCCCGCATGGAGAACCATGCAGTTACTTGGCAGTATGAGAAGATTCCAAGATAACTTCTTCAAGAATGGAGCAGTACCAGGTTTAGTACTTAAGTCGCCAAATACTCTTTCTGAGAAAATCAAAGAAAGAATGTTACAGGCTTGGGTTGCTAGATACAATCCGCAATCAGGAGGTCGTAGACCACTATTTCTTGACGGCGGATTAGAGGTGGAAAACCTAACGGAAGTGAACTTCCAGAACTTAGACTTTCAAGAGGGAATTAAAACCAATGAAAGAATAATTCTAGAAGCACTAGGCGTACCACCAATTTTATTGGACGGTGGGAATAATGCAAACATTAGACCCAATCACCGTTTATACTATTTAGAAACCATACTACCTATTATTAGAAAAATGGGGTATGCTTTCGAGAGGTTCTTCGGTTTTAAACTAAATGAAGATGTAAGTGATGTACCTGCTCTTCAGCCTGAACTACGAGACCAGGCCAATTATTACGCAACGCTTGTAAACACGGGAATATTAACACCGAATGAAGCAAGGGAGGCGTTAAGACTTGAGACGATTGACGGATTCGATCAACCGCGAGTTCCTGCAAATATTGCAGGGTCAGCCGCGAATCCAGAGCAAGGTGGAAGGCCAGAGGAAAACGAAGAGACCCCACCCGCAGAGGAATAATTATGACAAAACATATGATGCTAAGGGCTTTATCAGAGTACATGCAAGCAAAAGGCGTGGATACTGTAAGCCTATCAGATTATAAAGCGGACGAAAATGCACCAGTTAGAGACTATCTTTTAAGGAGAAAGTTTGGTTCCTGGAATAGAGTATTAGCAGCCGCTAAACACAGATTTCCAATAGAAGTCGCACCAGTCGTAGAGACTCCAGCACCTAAGCCCAAAAAGGCTAAGGTTGAGAAGGAGGATTAACTATGTCTGAGAAAATTTTTCATTGGACAAATACTTTCAAAACACTAGGCGAAGACGATGATGGCGGATTAGACATCAAAGGAAGTGCTAGTACGGACGCATTAGATCGTGCTGGTGATATGATTGAAAGTAGTGCATGGGCAAAAGGCGGATTGGAAAACTTTAAAAACAATCCAGTTATATTGTTTAACCACAACTATGACAGACCTATTGGTCGTGCAAAAGAAATAGGAGTCACAGAAAACGGATTAGAGCTTACTGCTCGTATATCTAAATCTGCTGGCGAAATTAAAGATCTTATTAAAGATGGCGTTCTTGGAGCTTTTTCTGTCGGTTTCAAAGTCAAGGACGCTGATTATATATCAGAAACCGATGGATATAAGATAAAGGACGCTGAACTATTTGAAGTGTCTGTTGTTTCGGTTCCTTGTAACCAGAACGCAGTCTTCTCACTAGCAAAGTCATTTGATAGCATGGAAGAGTATAATCAGTTCAAAAAAGACTTTATTCAAGAGACTTCCTCAATCGACGCTAACGCAAAGATTGAGCAGTCAAGCGAGGCAAAAGCCGACAAAACGGAGACTAAAATGTCAGAAGAAAATAAAACTCCTGAAGTAAGCCCTGAGTTCGACCTAGAAGCATTTGCAAAGCAAGTGGCAGATCAAACTGCAACTAGCATTGCTATGAAACAGGCCGAGCAAAAAGCTAAAGACGAAGCAGAAGCTAAAGAAGTTGCTGAAAAGCAAGCTGAAGTAGATGCATCTGAAAAAGCTGAATTGGAAGCTGAACAGGAAAAACAGAAAGTAGTTGTTAAGTCAAGTATTTCTGGAGCTGAAAAGCTTATAAATGACGTTGCCGCTAAGGTTGAAGAAAGACAAGGAGACTTAGAGTCTGTTGTTAAAGAACTTCAATCTGAACTAACTGAAAAATCTGAAGAGATTCAAGCTATGCGCGAATCAAAAAGGGTTTTCTCAGATAGAGGTAATAAAAACTGGAAAGAAGCCTTCGAAGGTGACATAGTAGATGCTAAAATCTTAGGATTAGCAACTGGTAAAGGTTATGACACACCATACGCTAAAAGCGTAATGGAAAAAGTAAACGCACACTCAGGTGTAGGCGTTTCAAGTGCAGACTTTGAACAAGTTGTTTCTACAAATGTTGAAAGAGATATTCAAAACGAGCTAGTATTAGCACCGTTATTTAGAGAAATTCAAATGAATTCCGCTAACATGATTATCCCTATCCTTCCAGACAGCGGATACGCTGAATTTACAACTAACCAAGTAGCTAGTGGTTCTTCACCACATGGTAACTTGGCTCAAACAGGTGACACTTATGGTGCGCCCTTTGGTGGTATTGATTTGACAGAGAAAACTCTATCAACTCACAAGCTTATTTCACAATCATACTTAGGTAATGAGACTGAAGAAGATGCAATCATGCCGATTCTTCCTTTAATTAGAGAATCAATTGTTAGATCACATGCAAAAGGTATTGAGAATGCGTTACTCTTAGGTAACCACTCTACTGGTGTTTATACATCAGGAACTTTTGATGGTCTTATCAAAATGGCATCAGCAGATAGTGATGAAACTCAATCAGCAACAGCTGTAGCTTCAGATACTGTTACTGCTGCAGAATTGCTAGCTCTAAGAAAGAACATGGGCAAATACGGTGTTAATCCTAACGACGTAGTGTACATTGTTTCTCAGAGTGCATACTTCCAGTTACTAGAAGACGCAGAATTCCAAGATGCGAATCTAGTTGGTGATATGGCTACAAAACTCACTGGTGAGATTGGACAGGTATTCGGTTCTAAAGTACTTATGTGCGACGAATTCCCTGCTCAAGCAGCTAATGGGTACGGAGCGATTGCAGTATATGCAAGAAACTACGTAATGCCAAGACTTAGAGGTGTGACAATTGAGTCAGACTACGAAGTCGCTAACCAAAGAAGAGTTCTTGTTGCTTCACAAAGAATTGGTTTCACCGATCTAATCGATGGTGCTACTTCTAAGTGGGCTTATAAGTTCAAAGCTAGTTAATAGCTAACCTATAGTGGGGTCTCACGACCCCACTATACTTTTTAAATAATTATGGCAGATTTAGTAACAGTAAACGAATATAAAGACGCAGAGGGAATCAGAGGCGAGAAGGAAGACGACCGTCTAAATGTGATTGTACCTCAGGTATCTGATTTAGTAAAACGATATTGCGGAACTTCGTTTGTTGACTACTATTCTACAAATAAAGTTGAAACTTTTTCAATCAACGATAACTACACCTCAACGATAATTGTCAGCGAGAGTCCGTTAACAGCGGTTGATATTGTTCAAGAAAGAACTGCTTATAGTGGTTCTTATTCAACTTTAACAACAACAGATTACGAATATTTCGTAGACTTAGAAAGCGATGCTATAATAAGAACAGATAATAATGGCAATCATAAAATGTGGCCTAAAGGCGTAGGGTCAGTTAAGATTACTTACAATGCCGGGTACGCAGATTGTCCGAGAGATTTACAACTTGCTATATTCGATTTAATTACTTACTATTTGAAAGATGAACATAAGCAAAGACAGACTCTAGGTGGAGCAACATTGCAAAACCAAGGCACTTCAGGAATGAGGACGAGTACTGACTTTCCAGACCATATCAAAAGAGTACTAGACTTATATAGAGTAGTTGTGTGAGTGCGGCATTAAGAGGACAGCTAGTACGAGAGTTTAATCGCTTTTATAGTAAAAGAACTCTAAGTGGGGGTGTTTCTTATTTATCAGTAAGAATACCTTACAGAACGATAGAAAGCGCTTTATATAACGGTATGGTAAGAAGTATAAACGAAGCTGGAGGAGCAAGTATTCCTGCTGATAGTTTAGAATCTGTTATACAGAGACCTGCTAGAAAATTGTTTGACGACTTTTATAAGCAAAAGGTAACTCCTTTTGTTGGAAGGACTCCTCCACGTATTACAGCGTGGAAAATTTTAAAAGCAGAGGTTACAAATGACATAATCTATATAGAGTGTATGAAAGAGCCATCAGCGGCTCCAAAATATAATATAGAAAATGCGCATAGATGGTGGAGAGAGCAATTAGCAAAGTTTATTGCTAAAGACCCCAA
>Ga0163180_10000531_pt1 | contig 22314 bp, 19 predicted proteins | sample AtlANTMetagenome_2_FD_109647 | JGI IMG/M metagenome (GOLD analysis project Ga0163180, IMG submission 109647) | Marine eukaryotic phytoplankton communities from the Atlantic Ocean - Atlantic ANT 4 Metagenome | ecosystem: Environmental > Aquatic > Marine > Oceanic | place: North Atlantic Ocean...
CGGCCATAGCCAGTCCAGTCATCGCTCGAATCGCGTGCTTGAAGGACATGGTTTCTCCTCGTTTGCCTAATGTACAGGGTTTGCAGGACCAGCGTTACGACTTCGACGCAAATGGAGAGCCTCAAGAGGTCCTCGAGTAGCGCTTAAGACCGGATAGCTGGACTTAAATTGATGGATAAGTTCTTCTGGACGCAAAGGATTGCGGTTGCCGGCATCCCACGCAGCAACCGAGATCGCAAAAACTGGATCGATCCCCAGTTGTTCCATGCGCTCGAGAGCGTTCAGGCGCAGAATCCCCGCATCTCGATACTGGTCATTCGCATCCGCCACGACCATCCCGGCCATGAGAACAGCGATCCGAGCCCGTTGCGCGAAAGGACGATGGAAGGCCATTTCACCCCCTCCAATGTCCTTCATCATGGCCTGAAGTTGCTTTTGAATCGCCAAACCGGCATCCAGAACCTTTTGCGGATCCACTTTCTCACCGACAATGGCGGACTGGACCGCCGCAGCCAGAACACTCTTGTCAGCCCAAGCCGCTATCGACTCTATGCCCCGCGATTTGGCCTCAGCAATAAAAGCGACATCCGCAGCCACAAGATCCGGTGAAGCAAAGAGCCACGCATCGTCTAAAGGAAGTGCAACGTAACTCGACTCCGACGGAGCCCCTACCGCATAGCGGGCTGAAATCTGGCCCAGAACTCCCGAATCCGTCGGAGGCGCAACTTGAGCCGCAGCCGCAGCATGCCAGGCTGAAAGGGTCAGGAAGCGTGTGGGGTCGGTGACCTTCAGGGTCCGTGCTTTTTCAGTTCGTTCAGCGAGCTCAGCGTCAGCCGCTACGTTTAATGGCGGTTCAGATCCCGGAGTCACATCACCCAAATCGCCGGATATGGCAGACAACTCGGCCAGTGTCGGCATCGAACCCGCATTATCCAAAACCGCCAACCAAGACTCTGTTCGGCTCGCAAAGGGGCCGCCCGTATCCACGTCGGCCCATCGCGCTTTGGCTTTATCGATATCGCCCCGGATGAAATGACTCACCGCAACCGGATAAGCTAAATCCTTCGGATCAGATTCCTGGGCATCCGCCTCATAGGCCTCGACCGCAGCATTCGCGTAGAGCAATGCGGCTTGATGGTACAGGTCAGACAAACCTTGATGGACCCTTGCCACTCCTCTCGCGTCTGCCTTCACATCGAATGCGCCCAACGCTCCCGCCAAATCATGCTCAAATACCGAACGCCAACCGGCACGCCCCTCGAACCGCGCCCGATCTGCATCATTGGCCATTCGAGCCGGCCAGCTCTTCGACAGAAGGGCTCCATCAATTGCGGCATAGCTAACGGACTCGGTTTCGGACTGCTCCGTTCCGCCGTCAGGTACACACCCCACCATTGTGAGGGCCAATAGAGTCATGGCAAGAGATCGGTTCACTGAGGACAAAACTCCGTGTTTCCACTGGCAGAAATACAGGCAGCGCGGGGTTTAGATGTTTCCTTCCCTGAGGCTTTGGCGTAGTCCAGCCATGCTCGCGAGAATTGCTTAGCCATCGAGCGATATTTGTTGGCTTTGGCTTCATTCTTCTCGTTTCTGTCCTTCACAAAACGCTTCTCAGAACGTTTCCATAAACGACTGGCCGCCTCAGATTTGAGTTGGTGGAGGTAATACACGTTCCGCGTATGGGTCGCACCCGCCCACTTGGCTTTGTTTTCGAGGGCATAATCCGACCAGCGAATGACCCGCGTGGACTTCCCTACCCCTTGTTTGTGGAGAAAAATCGAGTAGGTGAGACACATATTGGGATCCGACCGATCGATGGAGTCCAAGTGCCGTCGCATCAGGCGTTCCCAGTCCGGCTTGTCGTCCCGTGCCTTCGCATCCGCGATAAGAACTCGGCTGATTTTGTCCTTCTCGGTAAGCTTGCTGGATGTATCGATTCGACCATCCAAACACTTTCGCAACGCCACTCCGAGTTGACCCAACATCGCCTTTGTTTCGATGGCTCGGATATCGTCACAGTCCACATCGATGCCTGGCGGTGGGGGTGGCGGTGGCGGAAGTTCAGCCTCCGCAACAACTTCTGTGTTGTCTTCTTCGGGAACAGTTGGAGGTGGCGGTGGCGGTGGCGGAATCGCAGGCCCGGGCGGTGGTGGCGGGGCCTCCACTTCTTTTATCTTCGCCGCCTCAATTTCTTCTACACTGGGGGGCTTATATTCGGGAGTCTCATCAACGGGTTCGTCAACAGCCGGTGGGGGTGGCGGCGCGGGTATATCAGGTGGGGGTGGCGGCGCGGGTATAGCAGGTGGCGGTGGGGGCTCATCCGGCTCATCCAGCTCAATGGGGTCGATAGGAGGCGGTAGCGTCGGTATATCGTCACCATCGTCAATCTCGGGAATGCTAGGCTCGACATCGACGGCAACCGGCACCTCTTCTTCGTCGGCCTTCAGAGCGCGGGCGCCCATATCGCCTGAGTAATCGCTCAAACCACCAAACGGTGATGCGCTTGGCATCGATTCGAAATCCCAGAAACTAAACCGCATATTTGCCGGCAGTGGATTACCGCTGGAATCGGTGACCAGCCCAGGCCCAACAGTCCGACCATCCACTTCACAGGTCGTCCAGCCATCCGGGCAGGGAAACAGGGGGAATGACTTACTGTAATCCGACCAGCCTCCGGCCCAGGCAGGACCGGAGAAGGTGGCGAATAGAAGTCCAGTTTTTAGAATACGCACGTCGTTCTCCCCGAAACGCAGCCTAGTTGGCCGCGCCTCCTCCAAGGTCCGATTTCTTCTTGTCGCGGCCGAACTGAATGATGGGCTCTTCAAAGTCCACTTCTTTCAAGCTCATGGGCTCCAACTCTACCGGGAATTGATTCCGCCGCTTCTTGATGTCGTAGTTGATTCGTTTCGTCACGTACCCAGGCGCAGAAATTTCCAACTCGATACTCGTGTTCGGCTGGAATACGAGCTCACTGCCATCTGGGAGATACAGGACGGAGCCTTCCCAATGACCCGTCGCGGCATTGACACGATGCCGGTCCGCTTCCTTGGGATGTCGAACCACTGCCGTCGTAATGGGATCCCCCTTGTCGTCCAGCACAAAGACCTTGACCGGGACACCTTCGCCTGAGGACTTGGTTGTGGCACAACCCAAGCTCAGCACCAAAGAAAGGCTTGAGATCAGAAACATCGCTCTACTCCGCATTCTCGAAAAAGGTCAGAAGTGGCCCAGACGGCGTCGACTTTCGAGCCATCCGATGGGCTCCAGCGTTCCATAGCGCCCGACCCGCACCTTCAGAAATATAGGGTCCAGCCAAGTCCTTGGCGGCCTGGGCATCCGTCCCCCCAATCAGCATCGCGGCGGTGACCTTTGCATCCGCCAACCCATCGGCAGGCGCGTCATCCTCCAGAGCCTCAAAGGCGCGCACACATTGTTTCGTCCGACCTTCTGCACATTGAACGATGGCTTCGGTCGCCGCCTTGCGCCACGCAGAGTCCCCCTTCGCCTTGGTCACCCGCAATAAGGCGTTGGCCGTTTTCGTCTCTCTGACACTCGCTGCACGCCCTGCCCAAACCAATAATTGTTCGTCCCGGTCACCCTCGGCGTCCGGATAGCGCAGAAGCAGATCCCCAACCGAGCGCACGGCAACCTTCCGTAAACCCAGGGCCCACAATGCCTGAGCTTCGCTGAGGCCAGCAACGATGGGGTCATCATTGGAAAGGAGGCTCAGGTACTCGCGCGCGGTCACTCCTGCGCCTCCCCCATTCACCTTCTCAAAGTATGCCTGGGCAGCCTCTCTGTCTCCGTCCGCCAAGGCAGCTTCCCCCGCCAACAATAAGCCCGGCGGCAGTCCACTCGCCTCACCGAATTGGCGCATGCTATCCCAGTCTTTCGCTTGCTGAGCGACAAGGGCACGACGCATCAAAACCTCAGGCTGGCGTTCACCAGCTGTTTCCTGAACTCGAGCCAAGTGTTGGTCAGCCGTCTCGAGATCGCCACGCATCATCGCAGCAAGAGCCGCACCCGCAGCGGCATCGACAGACTCAGGGTTCTCAGTTGCTGCTGCCTCAAAAGCTGCAGCTGCACCGGGCAAATCGCCGCTCTGCATTTGAGTTTTAGCGGCATCGACGGCTTCTTTCGCTCCATCGCCACTAAACATGTCGCAGCCTTGTAGCGCAATCATGAACACAAACAATTTCATCATTTCTCTCCACCCCCAGCACGCCCATAGCCGCGCAAGGGTCCAGCGAGCCCACCATAGCGGAAACACTTTCGTTCTGGAACCCAAACAGGAGGTATATGCCAAGGTCGGCCAGCCATCGCAGTGCCGCCGAACACCATGCTACACTCGGCGTCGACGGGCACTGGAGTGCCCCTAACCGGCCCACATCCCTCGGTGGAGCCCTTCCTGCCCCTCCTGGAGCGAGCCCAAAACCTATGGCGAATCCCTCTACCGGACGGCGAGAAATTACGCTCATACAAGAACGAAGTTCGGGCACCTTTGCGCGAGTGCACCTGGCGCGCGCAACCGATTCGGGGGGACTCAACCGAATCGTAGCCGTCAAGGTCCTTAAGGAGCGCTGGACCAGCACGACTGATGTTCTGAATCGAACACGCGACGAAGCTCAACTTTTGGCCAGCCTTCAGCACCAAAACATCGTCCGTGTCGAGGCCATCACAGAAATTGACGGCCTGCCGGCCATCATCATGGAATTTGTGCACGGAATAGATCTGAGCCAGCTGTTGCAATCGACCAGCCAATTGAACCAAAAAATTCCCCATAGGGCCGTCTACGAAATTGCCGAATGCATTGCTAGCGCATTGGCTGCGGCCTGGTTTAAAGTCCCCATTGGCATGGCTGAGCCACTCCGGGTCGTCCATCGCGACATCAAACCGTCCAATGTCATGATCAGCACAGAAGGCGAACTGCGCGTTCTCGATTTTGGAACCGCTCGATTCGAAGATGCGAGCAGAATCGCTAAAACCGAGGCCTTCCGTTTTGGCAGCGTGAAGTACATGTCTCCTGAACGTAAGGATGGGGCCCGCGGGCAACACCCTGCGGATGTATACAGCCTGGGCCTTGTGGTCATCGAACTGCTTGGGGGGCGAATCCAAAACCCCTTGCCGCTCAGCCCAGAAGCCCACGATGCCGAAGTGCTTCGCCTTATCGATGCCATACCTAGCTTTGGCCTTCCCAATACCGGCTGGGACAACTCGCTTCGAGAAACGTTGACTCGACTTTGCGCCAGCGATCCAGAGAACCGCCTGGACGCTCGACAAACCGTCAAACTGATGCGTGCCTTCAAGCAGCAATCCACGGGTGATGGACTGGTGGCCTACGCCGAGGATGTCGTGGCATCCATCACCGAAACGATCAATGCGATTCCAGAAGTGCCCGACGATTCGACAGGTCAAGGCACTCGATTTGCCCTCGAAGCCGATGGCAAGACTTCGGTCCTTAGACGAAGTTCCGATCTGAGGATTCCAGATGAGCTGATCACTCAGGAACTCGACACCGTTACACAGCTCAGCACCGTCACCAGACCCACTATAAAAGACAGCCTCCCACCGGACGATGACCCCACCCAGCCTGATCTGCAGAGCCTCAGACTCACGACCGAAACCGGTTCCGACTCGAAATCGGAAGATGTAGACGCGACAGCTCGCTTGACAGTCGACCCCCATAAGGACTTGCGTCAGGAAGAGCCCCTTCCATCCAGTTGGAACCCAAAGCAAAACAGCCGCGCGAAACAAGCCGGACCTCAGCCCACCCCCGGCCAAGCAAAACGACTTCCCCCAACAAAGCCGGCCAATCAGCCTGACCGAACCCGGTATCTGGCCATGGGGTGTGCGATTGCCGTAGCTGGACTGGTCATGATCGCTTCGGTTGGCGGGGCGGCCTGGTGGTTTTTCAACAAAGGAAGTCAACCTTCGGCTCCATCCCCCAATGTGACACCTTCCATCAAATCCGCAGCGGAAGCGGACGCCGTTGACGGTGAATGGATAGAAGTCTCGCTCCATGCTGGCGACCCCACTGTGCAATGGATTCGTTTGACCAACGCTGAAGGCACCCGTGTCCTTACAGCAAAGCCCGACGGCACCGCTTCAATTCCACCGGCCGAGTACGAACTTTCCGTGAAAGTCGTGGCGCGCAGCGTGCTGAAGATGCCACTTGATCTCAACTCAGACACTACTTTGACGTGCAAACCGAGTACGATGGGAAGAGTACGTTGCATGGATCGCCGAGGCGGATCCAAATTGATTTTGCGTCCCTGAACACTCTTGGAGTCCTCATGACCCTTTTGGCCCTCATTCTTTGTCAAGCCGGCTTTGCTGCCACCCATACGGTTGATGCCGAAGGAACGGGTGACTTCACATCCATCCAAGAAGCTGTCGACGCTGCAGCCAACGGAGACACCATCGAGGTCGCTGCTGGCACCTTCTCCGAAAACGTCTCGATCACCTCTAAAACTTTAACGATAAGTGGCTCAGGAACAGGTGCGACATTCATCGAAGGTGACGGAAGCTCAACGGTGTTGATCGCCACAACCGGTGGTCTAAGTTTATCGAATTTCACCGTCACAGGTGGCGCCCAAGGGGTCTTACTTCAAGGTGTGGTCGGTTCGCTTAGCGGTGTCGAAATCGACAGCAATAGCGGCAGCGAGGACGGCGGAGGAATTGCGATTACCGATGGTGGTGACGTGAACCTCAGCAATGTGATCATCACCCACAACACCGGCAGTAACGGCGGCGGAATCTATGTGGATGCATCCAGCAAAGTTCAAGTCAGCGACACCTGGCTCGAGGGGAACGCAGCCAGCGGTTCTGGCGGAGCAGCGTATTCGACCGGCAACTTTAAGCTGACTGGATCGGATGTCATAAACAACATGGCAGAAGACCACGGAGGTGGCATTTTTGCGACGGGGCTTTCTCCTCAAATCGATGAAAATATGTTTCGAGGAAACGAAGCGGGTGGAAACGGAGGTGCCGTCGCCATTTTGGACACCGCGACCGGCGCGATGAACCCTCGCCTCAAACAAACGGAGTTCTGGATTAACGAGGCCGGCGGCAGCGGCGGAGCCATTTGGATGAGCAACCCGGGCGGCGGAACTGATGCATTCTATTTGAAGCAACTCCTGGTCGTACTCAATAGCGCGGGAGAAGACGGGGGTGGCGTCTGGGTTTCCGGCGGCGGAGCCACATTCCATACCTTCCTTCGCGTTTGGCACAACACCGCCGAAAACGATGGTGGTGGAGCCTACTTCGCCAATGCCACAGGCGGTGAAACTCGGAAGTCCAGCTTCGGAGGCAACAGTGCAGGTGGAGTCGGTGGCGGGGCCGTACACAAAGACCCTGCAGCTCGGCACACGATCTACAACAATCGATACCTCGAAAACAACGCGTCCGACGGCGGTGGATTCGTTATCGACAACGATCCCAATAAACGCATGCCCGTCAACAATGTCGATGTGTTTGGAAATACCGGTGGTGGCGTCAGTATTATCAACTCAGAATCGGCCAAGCTGATCAATAGCATCGTGAGTTGGAATGACGGCACAGGAATCTCCGCAGACGAGGCATCAGCAAGCGGGGCGACCCTAAAGTGGATCAATACTTATGAAAACGAAACGGCCTATGGCGGGAGTCTCGAAGACCTGACTGGAACGGATTTTGATGCTGATGGTGTCGCCGACAACATCAGTGTGGACCCGCTTTACAAACGCGCTGAACGCGATGGAAACCCCATCTCAGACTTCCTGAAGTTGACCCCGGACAGTCCTTGCCTGAACGTCGGTACCCGAGACCTCGTCAACCTGGACGGGTCTCGTTCCAGCTTAGGTAGCTACGGCGGACCTGGCTCGGAAGGCGGCGATGAAGACGGTGACGGTGTCGGCCCTGTCGGCGGCGACTGCGACGATGGTGACCCTGCCGCAGCACCCGGCCTGGAAGAAGTACCCGGTGATGGCCGTGACAATGATTGCGCTGGCGGGCCGGAACTCGACATCGATGAGGACGGCTCACTGTACCCATTGGATTGCGACGATGAGGACCCCGACATTGCTCCGGGAATGCCCGATGAGCCCGGTGACGGAATCGATTCCGATTGCGATGGCTCGGACGGTGTATCCGGTGATGACACAGGCACCACTGGCGACGGCGACGGCGACGGCGACGGCGACGGCGACGGCGACGGCGATGCCGACGGTGATGATACGGGAGTCACAACAGGAGCCGACACCGGCGCCCCTTGGGTCGATGAAGACACGGGCGGAGGGATCGACCTGGACTCCGATATCGATGGTGATGGCTTCACTGACGACGATTGCAACGATGCGGACGCGAGCGCCTATCCGGGTGCCGAGGAAGTGTGCGATGACGGCGTGGACAACGACTGTGACGGCGTCGCCGATCGCAACGATGACGACTGTAAGGCTGGAGACAAGGGATGTGGATGTGCCGCCACTCGCCTTCCCGACTCTTTACCTCTCATTTCACTCGTACTCATCGGCTTAGCGGTTCGACGACGAGAGTGATCAACTGTATTCAACCGCTCCGATCGCTTGTCGAAACAGGCCTTCCATCGCGTCGGCGTCAGCGATGAAGTTCACTCGCACATAATCGCGGTCTGCCATGGTCTCTTTTTTGGCCGATGGCACCCCTTGCTCGGTGAGTACATCTCGAAAACTCGGATCGTCCGGATAGGCATACAACACGCCCGTCTCTTCCATCACAATCTTGTCTTCACCCCTTCCCTGTACCCAAAGCTGGTGGCGGCCGTCATGGTAAACCAAGGGCGCGAATTCGTTTAATACCTCGTCCATCCGATCCGGTGAAACGTCCAGCGCCACAAACCGGCGCGGGGGATCCAACTGTTGGCCAGCAAGCCGATCCGTCAGCTGAACATACAAAACCCTCAGAGGTGGATCGAGTGTGCTCACCAATGCACGATGCACGGCCTGAATTCGTTCGCTGGGCAAACTAATCTCAAGGCGGGTGTAGCCTCCGGGGATAACCTCTGCCGCCCAGGCCGGCTCCGGAACGAAGTCATCTCGCTCTCCATTGGCATCAACACTTTCCGCCTTGGGTGACATTGGCACAACAATTTCCTCCAGACGGCGCGAGTAACTTGACTTGTGGCCGCAGGGAAGGCATCTACCACCTATGAACTTACCCACGCACTATATGGTACGGGACATCCGTATCGAGCCCAATGTGGTTCTCGCCCCCATGGAGGGTGTGACCGATCTGCCATTTCGCCGCCTAATTCGCGAAATTGGTGGTGCCGGGCTGACGTGCACGGAGTTCATCGCCAGCGAAGGTTTAAAGCGTGGCGTCGGAAAGATGCACGATATGGCGCAATTTGATGCGGACGAATCCCCCATCAGCATCCAGATATACGGTCGACGACCCGAGGTGATGGCTGAGGCGGCAAAGATCGTCCAAGACATGGGCCCCAGCATTATCGACATCAATATGGGCTGCCCGTCGAAGAAAGTCTGTGCCCACTCGGGGGGATCGGCTCTGATGAAGGACCCCGAATTAGCCCGAGATATCATTCGGGCGGTCCGTGCCGCCATCGAGATTCCACTCACGGTTAAAATGCGTTCGGGATTCGACCACACCCAACGCAACGCGGAACAAATTGCCTGGATTGCGCAAGAAGAGGGTGCCGAAGCCGTCGCTATTCATTGGCGAACCCGGTCCGACCTGTACGGCGGTGAGCGCATGGTGGACAAGATTCATCAAACCAAGCAAAAGCTCAGCATCCCCGTCATCGGCAACGGCGACGTACTCGACATACCCAGCGCTGTCCGCATGTTCGAAGAAACCGGCTGCGACGGGGTGATGGTGGGACGCGGCGCAATTCGGAATCCCTGGGCACTGCTACAGATCAGCCAACATCTTCGCGGCGAACCCATCACTCAAATCACCGCTGAAGATCGGCGTCGGGTTCTCCTTGGCTATCTCGATTCTCTAAATGGGCGCTTTCGGTCTGAACGAGGAACGCTCGGCCGATTCAAAAAGATTTCGAACTACTTCACAAAAGGCCTCCCTTACGGCGGAGACGTCCGTGTTCTCGTCCTTCGAAGTCAATCCATCGAAGAGGCGGTAGATCACCTTGAAACTTACTTCGAACGCCTTCAGCGCTTTGAAGCCGGTGAATCTACGGTATTCAGAGATCTTCGCGACATGAGCGCTGCAAAATAGCGACTACTCGGTCTCGTCGACGACTACCAACACCGCTCCCGCATCCACTTGTTCGCCCTCTGCCACATTCACGCTGAGGATGACCCCATCGGATGGAGCGGTCATGGTCTGCTCCATCTTCATGGCTTCCAGCACTACCAAAGCCTGGCCCTTCTCTACGGATTCCCCTTCAGAAACAAGCACTTGGACGACCTTTCCGGGCATCGAAGCCGTGCAGCCACCCCCGACATCGTCCGTTCCTGGCACCTCAAATCGAGGACGATGCTCAATGGAAAACTCTCCAGAGTCAATGCGAACATGTGAGATGCTGCCATCGCGAACAACAGAAGCCGATCGAACCACACCGTCAATTTCAAGACGCATAGGCAATCCGGCCCTTTCCACTCTCACCGATCGGCCTGAGATGACCAGGCCTTCAATTGTATCTTGAAGCTCTAGCGTCTGTTCGACATCTCCAGAGGTCAAATCAAATCGAACAGGGCGCCATGCGCTGTTGCGCCAATTTTTTCGGATGCCAGGAAGCCGAGGAACCGGCCGTGCCATCCATTCAAATGCTACCGCTGCGATCATGGCCTCTTCCAGCGCCCCATCTTCAGGGCCAAGTTCTGCCGCATGGACATCGAGAAACCGAGTATGCAACTCACCAGACTGGTACACGGGGTGCCGTAAGATTCGACTGAGGTGATCCCGGTTGGTCGTCACACCCAACACCACAAGATCGCTCAATGCACCCACCAAGCGTTGCACAGCAAGTTCACGGCTATCACCGTGGACGATGACCTTCGCCAACATCGGATCGTAATGAACCGTGACTTCGGAGCCCGAACGCACACCTGCATCGACTCGAACACCATCCCCACACGGAGCCAGCCAGCTGTGGATGGTACCCGTACTGGGAAGGTAGCCGTTGTCGGGGTCTTCAGCGTAAATGCGTGCTTCCATCGCCCAGCCCGAACAGGTCACCTGCTCCTGGGACAACGGCAGCACCTCACCCGACGCAACCCGAATCTGTAGGCTGACCAAGTCGACTCCGGTGATGCATTCTGTGACCGGGTGCTCGACCTGAATGCGAGTGTTCATTTCAAGAAAGTACGCTTCACCGTCTCCATCCACGACAAATTCGACAGTCCCTGCACCCTCATAGTCCACAGCACGTGCGGCTTGGACAGCGTGTTCGCAGAGGCTCAATCGTTTCGCCTGACCCTCTGAACCCTTAAAAGCGGGGCTCGGGGCTTCTTCGATGACCTTCTGGTGCCGACGCTGAATCGAACACTCTCGTTCCCACAGGTGAATGCAGTTGCCATGGGTATCCGCCATGACCTGAACCTCGATATGGCGGGCGACCGACAGGTACTTTTCAAGCACCATCCGATCATCCCCAAATGCAGAGCTCGCAAGTCGCTTCGCCTCGCTGAGGGCTTTCACAAATTGTTCTTCAGATTCAACAACTTGCATCCCTTTTCCGCCACCACCAGCGCTGGCTTTGATAATCACGGGCCAGCCAATGCGTTTGGCTTCTGCAAGCAGCGTATCACCCGATTGATCATCGCCGTCATACCCAGGCAGTACCGGTACACCCGCGTCCGCCATCATCGATCGGGCCCCAGCCTTGGAGCCCATCGATGCAATGGCAGCCGGCGGTGGGCCAACCCAAATGAGGCCGGCATCACTGACTGCTTGGGCGAACGCGGCATTCTCCGCGAGAAAACCGAAGCCTGGATGAATCGCTTCCGCACCCACCGATTGAGCCGCAGCGATCACGCCAGCCGCATCGAGGTAGTCCTCGATATGAACGGCCACATCCGCCACTTCCGTATGCAAGGCCCCCCTATCCGGCGCGGTGAATACAGCGATGGTACGAACGCCCATTTTGTGGGCTGTTCGCGCAATTCGAACCGCTATCTCTCCGCGGTTGGCAATGAGCAGAGTTGAAATCAATGTCTGAACACTCCCCAACTGGTTGTTCCCTCAACGGGAGCGGAGTGAGCAGCAGACAAGGCAATACCAATCACATCTCGCGTATCGGCCGGGTCGATGATTCCATCGTCCCAAATCCGAGCCGTGGCATGCCGCGCCTGACTCTCAAAATCGATCTTAGTCCCAAGAATCTGCTTCATCATGGCCAGTTCTTGCTCATTCACTTCTTTACCGCGCTTTGCCGCACTGGCACGCTTGATGATGTCGAGCACTCCAGTGAGTTGCTCTGCGCCCATCACTGCAATCCGATGATTGGGCCAGGTGAACAAAAAGCGAGGCCCATAAGCCCGCCCACACATGGCGTAGTTACCTGCGCCATATGACATGCCCGTCATGATCGTGATGTGAGGCACAGTGGAGTTGCTCACCGCATTGATCATCTTGGCGCCAGCTCGGGTAATTCCGGCCTGCTCCACCGCAGAACCCACCATAAATCCCGAGATATTTTGGAGGAAGATCAACGGAATATTGCGCTGATTGCACAACTGAATGAACTGCGCACCTTTCTCGGCACTCTCTCCAAAAAGCACACCATCGTTGGCGATGACGCCCACTGGAAACCCATGGATCCGAGCAAAACCCGTGACCAGTGTGGGCCCATAGAGAGGCTTAAACTCATGAAAGCGGCTGCCATCCACCACACGGGCAATAATCTCTCGTGCTGAAAACGGAATCTTAGGGTCTGCGCTAATGATGCCGTAAAGCTCTTTGGGGTCGTAAGCAGGCGGATCGGGAACACCCGCTCCGGGTCCGGGCCCCGCTTTCTCCCAACCGATCGACCGTACAATTTCGCGGCCTATCCGGATGGCATCCATTTCGTCTTTAGCCAAATAGTCCGCGAGCCCACTCGTACGGGCGTGCATTTCCGCGCCGCCCAAAGTCTCTTCATCCACCACTTCACCGGTCGCCATCTTCACGAGAGGTGGCCCGGCGAGAAATACCTGAGCCTGTTCGGCGACCATGACCGTGTAATCCGACATTCCGGGCAAGTAGGCACCGCCCGCCGTAGACGAACCAAAAACCATACAAACTGTCGGAATCCGAGCCTTGCTGCGCTCCGTCAAGTCACGGAAACCGCGCCCACCGGGAACGAAAATATTGGCCTGGTTAGGCAAATCTGCCCCGGCCGATTCAACAAGGCTGATCATTGGCAGCCGATTTTCGAGTGCAATCTCAGACAATCGACGGGATTTCTTAACGCCATACTCATGAATGGCACCGCCCTGGTCCGTCGCTTCACTGGCACTAATGACGCACTCCACGCCCTCTACAATGCCCACGCCTCCAATGATCCGAGCCCCGGGTTTTAAACCGTCCAACTCCATTGCTGCCAAGGGGCATAATTCCAGAAACCAGCCGTCATCATCCAGAAGAGTTTCCACCCGTTCCCTGGGCAGGAGTTTTCCTCTGTCGAGGTGTCGCTGAGTGTATTTCTCACCCCCGCCCTCTCGAGAAGCCGCGAGGTCTGTCCGCAACTGGCTGACAGAAGCCTCCATGGCCTCCATATTCGCTCGGAAAGTCTCAGACTTAGGGTCTATTCGTGTCGGAAGACGATTCATCGGGCCGCATCTTACGCCAGTCAAACTCCGGGGGGGTAGCAGACGCCTTGAAAACCGTAGATTTGAGGTCCTCAAAAGCACCCCTGCCCTCCGAATAGTCAAAAATCACAATCCCATGCGCACCCGCTTTTCTTGCGGCGCGCACGGAATCCACAACCGATTTTGCACCCCAAGAAGGGTCCGCACGGATCCCCGCGTAAATGTGGCGACCATTTGCTCTCGCCACATGGTCACGTACCAGCGCTTCAAAATCCAACCGTCCGCCGGGATTCAACTTCCAGTACGTCATCGGTAGCAATGCATCCACCAAGCCCTGCTCGGTAAACGCAGCCGAATCCTGAAAATAGGCATTGCGCCCTTCACTCACTTCACGCCAACCCCATGGATTAGTGTAGACACCCCAGACTGCCGCTGTCACAGGCACATCCACAGCATCCCTGACGGCCCTGACAGCATCGTTCACCGCACTCCGTCTCCAATCACTGAAATCCGGACGCCCCGCTGCCTCCCAAGCGGCCATCGATTCCATATCGTAGCCAAACTTCGGTCCCGGGTAACGGATGTGGTCCAGATGGATACCATCCACTTCATACCGATCGGCAATGTCTTTAGCGACCGCAGCCAATCGAGCACGCACAGCAGGGTTTCCTGGACTGGCGTAAACGTAGCCTTCATTCAACAGTTGAGGCATCCCATCTTTGTCCGCCACGACCCAGTCGCCATGCGCCGACCACGCATGAACTGGCGTGGTGTTCTCCGGTGGAGCCTCTCCCCGCCACATGGTGAACGCGTTGATATAAGCGTGCACCTTCAGACCCTTCGCATGACCCGACTCCACAGCCACAGCCAACGGATCCCATCCTGGATCTTGACCCAAATGGCCCGTCAAATCCTTGGCCCACGGCTCTATTTTGGACGGGTAGAATGCATCGTGTTGCCCACGCACCTGGAAGAACACCGTATTGAAGCGAGCATCCGCTATATCCGTCATTATTCGACGAACATCGGCTTCGTTTCGATAGGTCCAGCGCGTCACCCAAACGCCGCGCAGCTCCGCATCCGCCTGGGCTTCTGGATGGCCCAAGGCCATACCGACGTGCAGCCAAATCATGATCAAAATGCTCATCATGGGCGCTTTTGTAACTGACCCGAGCCGAACCGGGTGCTACGATTCCGTACTATGACCAATCTTCGCGCCACTGTTTGTCTCGGACTCCTCTGGATGGGGGGTACTGGGTGCAGCTCATCTGAAAAAGAGACCAACGGAGACGGTCCGGAAAACCAGGGCAACGATGCAGCGGGCACTCGCCCATGCGCTGACGGCGTAGAGGAAGTCGTGGGATACGCGGATGAGGACGGGGATGGCTATGGATGGCCCGCAAGCCGCATCACCCCCTGCGGCGAACTTCCAGAGGGCTATGTCGCCAACGACGACGACTGCGACGACAACTTAGAAACTGGCGCCGTCAGCTACCCAGGTGCCGATGAACTCTGCGATGGCCTCGACAATGACTGCGACTTTGAAACCGATGAAGATGCCGTTGATATGTCCATCTGGTACGCCGATAGCGATGCCGACGGGTATGGAGACGCGGACGACACCATCGAATCATGCAACCTTCCTGACGGCTACACCATCTGGCCCGGAGACTGCGATCCCACCGATAGGCTGACCTACCCTGAGGCTAAGGAAATCTGCGACGGTAAAGACAATGATTGCAATGATATCGTCGATGACGCTGAGTACGATCCCGATGACGAAGACGAAGATATGAGTCCGTGGTACTCGGATGTGGATGGTGATGGGCATGGAGACCCCTATTCCATTGTTTACGCGTGCTCGATGCCCGAAGGGGCAAGCGGCTCCCCCAGCGATTGCGATGACTCCAACCCCGACGTCAATATGTTCGCCACCGAAATTTGTGACGGGGTCGACAACGACTGCGACCTTCTCATCGATGAGGCGGAGGAGTGCGAAGACCTCGAGCCCAGCGATACGGGGTTCTGAGTTAACGAACCCGTGATTTACCTCGCCGAGTCGGCTTAAACCGCGACTTTAGCCCCGCCCAACTACAGATGGGACAAGAGGCAGGGTCGTGCCTCAGTGCAGGGCAATGCTCTCGACCAAAAAAGATGATTCGCAAGTGGAGGCCATTCCACGCGTCCCTCGGGAAAAGACGCTTGAGATCCCGTTCGGTTTGGACCACTGACTTTCCGTTTGAGAGGCCCCATCGGTAGGCGAGACGATGAATATGGGTATCCACAGGAAAGGCGGGCTCACCAAAGGCCTGCGCCATCACCACGCTTGCGGTTTTGTGCCCAACTCCCGGAAGCGCCTCTAAGTCCTCGTAGTTTGACGGGACCTCACCATCGTGCTTCGACAAAAGCAAGCCCGCCAATTTCACAATGTTTCTCGACTTGGTAGGCGCAAGCCCAATCTCTCGGATGACTTCGCGAACCTCCTCGGGCTCCGCGGCTGCCAATGCCTGTATTGAAGGATATCGAGCCCAAAGACCGGGGGTCACCTCATTGACCTTCTTGTCGGTGGTCTGAGCGCTAAGCAGCACTGCAATCAGTAGCGAAAACGATGAATCGTGCGTCAGCGGAATCGGCGTTTCTGGGTACAGAGCCTCCAGTTGGGCCTGTATTTGCCGGACTTTCTCAGCCTTGTTGGGCATGGGGGTCAGTTAAGGCCGAAGGGTTCGCTCAACGTGAACGGCGCGATTTCCGCATCGAAGGTCACGCCGTCATCCCGAACCATCCGAAACGTACCGTGCATGGTGCCCATCGACGTATTCAGAGGGCAACCGCTGGTGTAGTTAAATGTCTCACCCGTTTGAAGCATGGGCTGATGACCCACCACACCCGGTCCACGGACATGTTCGACTTCGCCCCGCGCATTCGTGATTATCCAATGACGCGAGATCAACTGAACGGGCAAATCACCCACATTTTCGATCACCACATGGTAGGCGTGCAGCCACACACCACCACTGGGATCCGATTGCTCCGGAAGGAACTCAGGTGCCACGCGTACGCGCACACCGTTGGTTACCATTTCGCTACCATCTACCATGTGGGAGGTGTAACAAGGAAAGGCGTATGGCCGCCACATGGAAGACTCGTGACAAACAGAGTGTTCACACTGACGCTTAAAGCACTTAAACTAAACCCAGCACCACCCCAAGCCGGAAATATGGCCGACAAAAAAAAGAAGCCCACCACGAGGCGGGACGAACAGACGATGGTCAAGGAGCGCCTCAAGCGCCCTCGAAAGCACAAGGTCGTTCTGCATAACGATGACTTTACGCCTATGGAATTCGTGGTCGAGATACTGGAGTCGGTCTTCAACCGTTCCGGAGCCGAAGCGACTCGAATCATGCTGACTGTGCATCGTTCCGGAATCGGTGTGGCTGGAATTTTTTCTCGCGAGATTGCTGAAGCCAAAGCCATCAAAACAATCCGTTTTGCGCGAGAATCAGGCTATCCCCTCCTTTGCACCACGGAGCCCGAATGAACCTTGCTGATGAACTGCGCGTGGCATTATCCCGAGCACTTGAAGAGGCGTCCAAACGCCGACACGAGTTTCTCACTCTGGAACATGTTCTCTTAGCCCTTCTTCATGACCCCGATACCGCTGATGTACTCAAGGCTGTGGGGTGCGATTTAGCGGCCCTCGAAAAGGACCTCACCGCCTTCCTGGAAAGTGAGGTCGAGAAGATTCCCGAAGGTCGCCCCGTCGAGCCCCAACAAACGCCGGCCTTCCAGCGGGTTTTACAGCGCGCCGCATTTCATGTGCAGAACTCGGGTCGCGATACCCTCGATGGCCCAGCCGTCCTGGTTGAGGTCCTCCGAGAAGAAGACAGCTACGCCGTATTTCTCATCGAAACGCAAGGCGTCAAACGGCTCGATGTCACTTCGTATATGAGTCATGGTGTCCGCAAGGATGGAATCGTCAGCCGGAAGAAAGCCAACGCTGGTGACGAAGAAGAGGGTGAAGTAGCCGAAAACCCGCTCGAAGCCTACGCCACCGAATTGGTCGCCAAGGCAGCGAAAGGCGAGATCGATCCCCTGATAGGCCGACATGAAGAGCTCGAGAGAATAGCTCACATTTTGGTTCGAAGACGAAAGAACAATCCCCTACTTCTGGGAGACCCTGGAGTCGGTAAAACAGCGATTGCAGAAGGCCTGGCTCTCCACATCCACGAGGAGAAAGTGCCGGGACCTCTCAAGGGCTGCAAGATCTATGCGCTCGACATGGGCGCATTACTTGCCGGCACTCGGTACCGGGGGGATTTTGAAGAACGTATGAAGGCCATCATGGTGGCCCTGGAATCCGAAGAAAAAGCGATTCTTTTTATTGATGAGATCCACACCATCGTGGGTGCCGGTGCGACCTCAGGCGGCACTATGGACGCATCAAATCTGCTCAAACCTGCGCTGGCAAGCGGGGCCATGCGTTGTATTGGCTCATCCACGCACAAAGAGTTCAAACAAGCTTTCGGAAGAGACCGAGCGCTCGCCCGCCGATTCCAAACGCTTGAGGTGACCGAACCGACTGTGGACGAGGCGGTGGATATTTTACGCGGACTACTGAAAGGGTATGCGTCGCATCATGAGGTCGAATTTACGGACGACGCCGTCGAAGCCGCCGCTCGACTCGCGGCCAAACATATTGCCGACCCTAAGCTTCCAGACAAAGCCATTGACGTTCTGGATGAAACAGGCGCGAGCGTCCGACTTGCCGGACGAAAAAATGTCAACGTCGATGACATTGAGGCCACCGTCGCTCGAATCGCCCGGATTCCAGCCAAATCGGTTTCAAATGAAGAAAAGATTTCACTCGGGGACCTGGAGGGTGACCTCAAGAAAGTCATCTATGGGCAAGACGATGCCATCGAGGCTGTAGCGAGCGCTATCAAGCTTTCCCGAGCGGGCCTGAGAGACCCCAACAAGCCGGTCGGATCCTTCCTTTTCGCCGGGCCTACAGGTGTGGGTAAAACCGAACTGGCCAAACAATTGGCAGAAACTCTTGGGGTTGAGTTTCAACGTTTCGACATGTCGGAATACCAAGAGCGCCATACGGCCAGCCGACTTATCGGCGCGCCTCCTGGCTATGTCGGGTACGAGCAAGGTGGCATCCTGACCGATGCGGTCAATCGGAACCCGCACTGCGTGCTGTTGCTCGATGAAATCGAAAAGGCACACGGAGACATATACAACCTTCTACTACAGGTAATGGATCACGCATCACTGACAGATAATACGGGTAAAAAAGCGGATTTCCGGAACGTCATTCTCATTATGACGACCAATGCCGGAGCCTCTGAGGCGGCCACCAAACCCCTCGGTTTCGGAGACAGAACCAGCGAGCACAAAGTCGATAGAGCGCTCACACGCACGTTCACACCGGAATTCCGCAATCGCCTGGACGCCCTCGTTCAGTTTGGCAACCTTCCCCAAACCGTTGTTCTTCGCATCGTAGACAAGTTTCTTGGAGAGTTGGAAGACCAGGTGGCCGATAAGGGCGTCAAGCTTCATCTGACCATCAAGGCGCGAGAATGGATGGCCACGGAAGGCTATAAGCCTGAGTTTGGTGCTCGAGAGATGAGTCGGGTCGTCCACAACAACATCAAGAAGCCTCTGGCCGACCTGATGTTGTTCGGTGCGCTCCAAGACGGTGGCGAAGCCATCATCGATCTTATCGACGGAAAGCTGGTTGTTCGGCCCAAGACTCAGCAACTTCCACTCAAAGATAGTCCTGAGGACGAAAGCGAACTGATCGATGCATGACTGGCTCTACCGGGATGTCCCCGTCCTGAGTCAACGCATTCACCGGATCGGAATCGCTGGAAACTTCGGTGTGCAGCCGGACACCTTCCAAGCCGCCTTGGATGCGGGTATTAACTACGTGTTCTGGACACCCAAAATGCGCAAGGTCACGCCCACCCTGAAGGCCGCGCTCAAGCGAGACCGATCAGCCATCGTTCTCGCTACGGGCCCCACATTCTCCTACTTCGGGAGTTCTTTGGAGCGAAGCACCGAGAAAATCTTGAAGCTTCTCGATATCGACTACATCGATATCCTTCAGCAATTTTGGATGGGAAAAACAAGCGCTCAAACCGATTCGACCATGGAGGCACTTTTAAAACTCCGAAGCTCCGGCAAGGTCCGGTTTATCGGTACCTCTATTCATGATCGCGAACGCGCAGGTCAACTGGCCAAAGATAAGGTCTTCGACATGCTGATGGTCCGATATAACGCCGCCCACCCTGGCGCAGAGGCCGACATTTTTCCTCACGTCAATCCCAGTCAAACGGCCATCGTCAGCTACACCGCCACACGATGGCGAAAGCTACTAAAGCGGCCCCGTGGCTGGAAAGGCCCGGTCCCTTCAGCGGCAGACTGCTACCGCTTTTGCCTATCCCGATCGGAAGTCGACCTCTGCCTCATGGGAGTCCGCTCAGAAGAGGAACTGCGGTTGAATCTCGACGGCCTTTCTGCCGGACCGATGATGGGTGAGGACATGGAACAGATGCGCACATTTGGTCGAGCCGTTCGCGGGTAGCTTTATGGGTCTCCCCTGGCCCAAAGGCGATTACCGCTGTTCTTAGTCCAGTCGGTCACCATCAATTCAGGTCCCGGCCATCCATCCACTTCTGCCCAGTCGAGCGCCTCGACCACAATATCTGTCTTCGTCGACTGCCAGACTGGAGAGGACCCCAAGCGTCCACCGCGGTTCTCCAAAATTGAGACCGCCGACCACCACCCCCCATAGACCAGGTCCAAATCCTCATCTCCGTCCCAATCCAATAGGGCCACTGCGCTCGCATAAGGCTGGGGCACGGTGTGACAAAGCTCCCAATCTGGCCCACACCATAGACGCACCTCCCCCACTCCACCCAGCTGGTCATTATCAGACACTGCCAGGTCGAGAGTGCCATCACCATCGACGTCTCCTATGGCGAGCGTATTGCCCTCGTAGGGCCCATCCGCATCCGCGGCTTTCCAAATGGGCAAAGCCGACATGATTCCCTCTCGATTTTGGTAGATCGTGTGGCCATCCTGTTGATTGGCAAACGCCACATCCAGCCAGCCGTCGCCGTCGAAGTCTGCCCAATCCACATCAAAGCTGTATCCAGGTGCATCGGTGAACCAAACTGCGGCCTCACCAAAGCCTCCCTCACCGTCCCCCAAAAATATGCGAGAAAAGTCGGGCTCATTTTCGTAGGACTCCCCGACAGCAACAGCCAAATCCAAGGATCCATCACGGTCCATATCGCCCAAAGCGAGCGAGAAAGAAAAGAACCCACTCACCACCCAAGACGGCGTCTCTTCGAGCACACCTCCGCGGTTGATAAAAACTTCAATCCCTCCCGGCTCTTCAAACCGTCCGGCGCCTAAAAAGCGCGAAACGACCACATCGATATATCCATCGTTGTTGACGTCACCCACATCCAAATGCCCGTAGTAGGCGGGGTCGCGACTGACCCACGAGGCTTCGGCCTCCAACTCGCCTTCTCGGTTGTCAAACACTGTCAGCCGTCCCGGCTCCATGTCGTTACCGTGAGCGACCACCAAGTCCACATCGCCATCGGCATCCATGTCCGCAAAGGCTCCACCGGTCCCGTACCCAGCGTGCTCAGACACCCAAACCGCGGTCCTCTCCAGCTCAGGCCAACTCAGGTCAAGCCCTCCCGTATCCTGCGGCAGATCTCCAGAATCGGATGGGGCGGCCCCACCGCTATCCGCCACCGAAGCTTCCGGACCTGAGAGCGGCTGCGCACGGTCCGGTTCAACCTCACCACACGCGATGACGATAAACATCCACATGTCGGACAGGATATCCGAAGTCTATGAATCTCTCAGCATCCAATCCATGGCCTCGTCACCTGACCCTATGGAACCTCGTGAAAGGTGAAACCGACGATGACGATCTTGCTCACGACCATCTGCACGTCCTCAGAGTCTACGAGTGGGCCATCCGCTTGGCTCCAGAGGCCCGGGCAGATGTCGACCTGACTGGTGCGGCGGCTTTGGTCCACGACCTGGTCAATATTCCCAAAGAACATCGTGACCGGCCCCTCGGTTCAGAACGGTCCGCAGAAGCATCCCGAGGCCTGTTGCAGAGTGCCGGATATTCTCACGAAGAGGTATCCATTATCGTAGAGGCCGTTCGCACCACGAGTTGGTCTCGAGGACTCGAGCCCACATCGGAAATCGGCCGTGTTCTACAAGATGCTGACCGCCTAGACGCCATCGGCGCCATCGGTATCGCACGAACTTTCGCCTGTGCTCAAGCCATGTCGAGCAGAGGTCAACCCTCTCGTTTTTACGACCCTGAAGACCCGATGGCCAACTCCGGTCGCGACTTGAACGATTCCAGGCAGCCTGTGGATCATTTTTTCGCCAAGCTTCTCAAACTGGCCGACACGATGCATACCCAATCGGCCCAGGTCGAAGCCCAAAAGCGCCACCAGCGAATGGTGGTTTTTCTCGCCGAACTCGAGAGTGAGATTCCTTAGCGATCGATGGTCGCCAAACGCCAAGCCAAACCCGTAATGGCCGC
>Ga0163180_10000532_pt1 | contig 22285 bp, 11 predicted proteins | sample AtlANTMetagenome_2_FD_109647 | JGI IMG/M metagenome (GOLD analysis project Ga0163180, IMG submission 109647) | Marine eukaryotic phytoplankton communities from the Atlantic Ocean - Atlantic ANT 4 Metagenome | ecosystem: Environmental > Aquatic > Marine > Oceanic | place: North Atlantic Ocean...
AAGATGATATGGAGGGATTAGACACTACTATCGATTGGAAAAACACAGGTGACAATAGTTATGATGGTGAAAAACTATCTTTATTAGTTCACGATGAAAGTGGTAAATGGGAAAGACCTGATAATATAAAAAACAACTGGAGAGTAACAAAAACTTGTTTACGATTAGGTAGTAGGATTATAGGTAAGTGTATGATGGGATCAACAAGTAATGCATTAGATAAAGGTGGAGATAATTTTAAAAACTTATATAATAACTCAGATGTTACAAAGAGGAATAGAAATGGACAAACTAAGTCGGGATTATATTCTTTGTTTATTCCTATGGAGTGGAATTACGAGGGATTCATTGACGAATTCGGAAGACCTGTATTCAATACTCCTAAACAACGAACATTTGATCCACATGGAGTAGAGATAGATTATGGCGTGATAGATCACTGGGATAATGAAGCTGATGGATTAAAAGATGACCAAGACGCTTTAAATGAATTTTATCGTCAGTTTCCTAGAACTGAAGAACATGCATTTAGAGATGAAACAGGAAATAGTTTATTTAACTTAGTTAAAATATATGAACAGATAGATTATAATGAGGGAAATAGAAACTCATCTGTGTTGACGCCTGGTAATTTTCAATGGACTAATGGAATTAAAGACACTCAAGTTGTTTTCAATCCAGATCCAGGAGGTAGATTTAAAGTAAGTTGGGTTCCAGGTCAAAGATTGCAAAATAACGTTATATTAAAAAACGGAGTTAAGTATCCAGGTAATGAACATATGGGAGCGTTTGGCTGTGACTCATATGATATATCAGGAACAGTAGATGGTAAGGGTTCTAAAGGAGCTTTGCATGGATTAACTAAATTTTCCATGGAAGATGCTCCAGCTAATACTTTTTTTTTAGAATACATAGCTAGACCCCAAACGGCTGATATGTTTTTCGAAGATGTTTTAATGGCGTTGATATTTTATGGTATGCCATTATTAGCAGAGAATAATAAACCTAGACTTTTATATTATCTTAGAAGAAGAGGATATAGAGGTTTTAGCATGAATAGACCAGATAAGATTTGGAACAAACTATCTGTTGCGGAGAGAGAAATTGGTGGAATACCTAACTCTAGTGAAGATATAAAACAAGCTCACGCTGCAGCAATAGAGATGTATATCAATGACCACGTTGGAATGATAGATGATGGTACTTATGGTACTATGTATTTTAATGAAACTTTAAATGATTGGTCTAAATTTGATATAAACAAAAGAACTAAACATGATGCTTCAATAAGTTCTGGTTTAGCGATAATGGCTTGTAATCGCCACTTGTATAGACCTAATCCAGAAAAAAAGAAAACCACATTAAACCTTAATATAGCAAAGTATAATAATAAAGGATTTCAATCAACAATAATAAAACAATAATATGACAGAGTCTGTTGTAAATTTTCCATCACAAGCTGTTAGCGACTTAGAAAAACTAAGTGAAGAATACGGTTTAAAAGTAGCTAAAGCCATAAGGCAAGAATGGTTTGATGGCGCCGCGTCTAAGTTTAATAGTAATTTAAATAGTTTTCATAAATTAAGATTATACGCAAGAGGAGAGCAATCTGTTCAAAAGTATAAAAATGAATTATCAATAAATGGTGATTTATCTTATCTTAATTTAGATTGGAAACCTGTTCCAATTATACCTAAGTTTGTAGATATAGTTGTAAATGGTATGGCCCAAAGAACATTTGAGGTGAATTGTTTTTCTCAAGATGAGCATGGTGTTGTAAAAAGAACAGAATACATGGAGTCTATACTTAGAGATATGAGATCTAAGGAATTTAACAATGCTGTCAAGCAAGGTTGGGGAATTGATCTTTATGAAAATGATATTAATTCACTACCTGGTTCAGAACAAGAACTACAACTCCACATGCAACTTAACTACAAGCAGTCAGTGGAACTAGCTGAAGAACAAGCTATAAATGTTTTACTGGAAAACAGTGATTATGAACTTGTTAGAAGAAGAACGTTATATGATTTAACAACGATTGGAATTGGTGCAACAAAAACAACTTTTAATTGGAGTGATGGTGCTAAAGTTGAATATGTTGATCCAGCTAATTTAGTTTATTCATACACAGAATCACCTTATTTTGATGACATATATTATGTAGGGGAAGTTAAAGATATTTCTATAAATGAATTAGTGAAAGAATTTCCTGAACTAACAGAGAGCGAAATAGAAGAGATTGTTAACACGTCTGGACAAAACACGTATAGTCACGCGAATTACTATACTAATTCAGATAAAAATAGAATTCAAGTTTTATATTTTAATTATAAAACTCACATGAATGATGTTTACAAACTTAAGAAAACTGGTAGTGGTGGTGAAAAGGTTATTGAAAAAGATGACACATTTAACCCACCTGTTCAAAATATGGATGGGGATTTTAGTAAGTTAGAGAGGGTTATTGAATGTTTATATGAAGGAGTTTATTTAGTGGGTTGTAATAAGTTGTTAAAATGGGGAATGGTTGAGAATATGATGAGATCAGATTCTGATTTTAGTAATGTTAAAATGAATTATCAAATTGTTGCTCCAAGAATGTATAATGGAAAGATAGAATCATTAGTTGGTAGAATAACTGGTTTTGCAGATATGATACAATTAACTCACTTGAAACTACAACAAGTAATGGCGCGTATGGTTCCCGATGGAGTTTATTTAGACGCTGATGGAATAGCTGAAGTTGATCTTGGAAATGGAACAAACTACAATCCACAAGAAGCTTTAAACATGTTCTTCCAGACTGGTAGTGTTATCGGTAGAAGTTTCACGTCTGAAGGAGAACCTAATCCTGGAAAAGTACCAATTCAACAAATTCAAAGTGGAGCTGGTGGAAATAAAATACAGAGTTTAATTCAAGCTTATAATTATTATCTACAGATGATAAGAGACACAACTGGATTAAATGAAGCTAGAGATGGAAGTATGCCTGACGAAAGAGCTTTGGTTGGCGTTCAAAAATTAGCCGCTGCAAATTCAAATACAGCAACTAGGCACGTATTACAGTCCATGTTATATCTAACCGCTGAAGTCGCAGAATGCTTATCTTTACGTATAGCTGATATAGTAGAATATTCTCCAACTAAAGAAGCTTTTATAAAATCTATTGGAGCTCACAACGTTGCTACTTTAAGTGAAATTAAAGATTTGTATCTTCATGATTTTGGTATATTTATAGAACTACTACCAGACGAAGAGGAAAAACAAATCCTTGAAAACAATATACAAGCCGCACTAGGACAAAAGATGATTGATCTTGATGACGCTATAGATTTAAGAGAAGTTAGAAATTTAAAACTTGCAAATCAACTTCTAAAATTAAAGAGAAAAAAGAAAATGCAAAGAGATCAACAAATGCAACAGCAAAATATTCAAGCTCAAGCTGAGGCAAACTCTCAACAACAACAAGCCGCGGCTCAAGTTGAGATTCAAAAAAATAATGCTAAAGCTCAAGCCGAAGCTCAAGTTGATCAACAAAAAAATCAATTACAGATTCAATACCTTCAATCAGAAGTTGCTGCTAAAAAAGAATTAATGCAATTTGAATTTGACTTAAATCAAAGATTAAAGGGTATGGAAATGGTAGTTAATAAGCAGAATGAAAACAAGAGAGAGGATAGAAAAGATGATAGAGTAGATAGACAAGCTGCTCATCAAAAAGAGATGATAGATCAAAGAAGTAAGAGTGATTCACTTAAAAAGTTTGAATCATCAGGTAATGATATACTTACAGGGGGAGCTAATATGAGTAAATTCTCTCGTTAATATTTAATATTTTATAAAATTTTATTATGATACAGGAAAATGAAAACATTGTTGAGGAAGTAACAAATGTTACTGAAGAATCAACAGAACAACCTATAGAGGAGGTTAGTCAAGAAATAGATGAATCTAAATTTGATAGCGCTGGAGATGATAGTGTTATTAAGATAGATTTAACTAAACCACCAATAGATCAAAGCGAAGAGGTTGAACAACAACCCGCTGAAGAAGAAAAGGTGGACGTAGTTGAGGAGCCAGAAGTTAAAGAGGAAGTAGTAGAGGAACAAACTGAGGAAGAACCATTGCTTCAAGAAGTTACAGAAGAAGAAGAAAAGGAAGTTGAAGAAACAATTGAAGAAGCTGTAGCTGAAGCTAAAGCGACTGGAGAACCACTACCTGATAATATACAAAAACTTGTAGATTTCATGGAAGAAACAGGTGGTGATTTACAAGACTACGTAAATTTAAATAGAGACGTATCTAAGATGGATGACTCTGATATATTAGACGAATACTACAGAGCAACTAAATCTCATTTAACAGCAGAAGAAAGAAACTTTTTATTAGAAGACACTTTCGGATTTGATGAGGATGAAGATGACCCAAAAGATATACGTAAAAAGAAAATAGCCCTCAAAGAGCAAGTTGCCGAGGCTAAAGCCTACTTAGACGGGCAAAAGTCTAAATACTATGAAGATATCAAAGCTGGAAGTAAGTTGACTGAAGATCAACAGAAAGCTATTGATTTCTTTGATAGACATAAGAAGGAGTCTATAGTTAAAGAAAAGTTGAATGAAACAACTAAAAAGATTTTTCTCGATAAAACTAATAATCTTTTTAATGACAAATTCAAAGGTTTTGAATATAATGTCGGAGATAAGAAGTATAGATTTAACGTGAAAGACAAAGATAAGGTTAAAGAAAATCAGAGCAGTATTACTAACTTTTTAAATAAGTTTATTGACAAAGAAACTAATACTATTAAAAATGCTAAGGATTATCACAAATCTTTATTTACAGCCGCTAATGCTGATGCTATTGCTAAACATTTTTATGAACAAGGAAAAGCTGACGCAATTAAAGGTCAAGTTGCTAAAGACAAAAATATAAACACGAACCCTCGTAAAACTCATGGAGAGGTAAACGTAGGAGGAGTTAAGTATAAAGTTCTTGGAGATTCAACTTCTGATATTAAAAATAGATCCTTTAAAGTTAAAAAAAAGAATTAATAAAAATTTAAAAAAATAAATTATGGCAATTTCAAATCCTGGTGGCAATTTGAATAGTGTACCTGCTCCACAAAAGCAAACGCTAGATTCAAATTACATCGATTTTACTGCGAGTGGCAATGGCTGGGCGCAACAATACCTGCCTGACTTAATGGAAAAAGAAGCTGAGGTGTTCGGTAATAGAACGGTCTCTGGTTTCCTATCTCAAGTTGGAGCAGAAGAAGCTATGACGGCTGATCAAGTTATATGGACTGAGCAAGGTAGATTACATATCTCAGTTAAAGGTACGTTAGATACTGATGACTCTATATTTACAGTTACTTCTGATATTGATGGTAATAATGCAGGTACTACAAATGTATTTACATTAGCGGATCATGGTGTTAGATTAAACGACATATGTCTTGTAGCTGTAGCTGGTAGAGTAATAAGAGCTCATGTGACTAAAGTAGCTAATCATTTAATAACTGTGCAACCATATAATGTTCAAGATTTTGATGATGATTCATCAATCGCTGTTGACAATACTATGGCTGCAACATTATTAGTTATAGGTTCTGAGTTTAAGAAAGGTGTAACAGGTCAAGGTTCTTATGGATCAGGTACTGGTTCTACTAGAACTGTTAAGCCAACTCACGTTTCATTTACTAACAAACCAATTATATTGAAAGACGCTTATGAGATCTCTGGATCTGACGCTTCTCAAATTGGTTGGGTTGAAGTATCTGGTGAAGATGGTCAAAATGGTTATCTTTGGTATTTAAAAGCTGAAGGTGATACAAGATCTAGATTTACTGATTACTTAGAGATGACAATGATGGAGGCTGAGAAAACAAATGCTAACTCTCATATTATTGATGCTGGTGGTACTAACGATACTGACTACGTTGGTTTAGGTACTAACTCTGGTACTGAAGGTTTATTTGCTGCTATTGAAGATAGAGGTAATGTAACTACAGGTATTACTGGTGTTAATGCTGCTACTGATTTAGCTGAGTTCGATGCTATCCTTGCTGAGTTTGATAATCAAGGTGCTATTGAAGAAAACATGATGTTTGTAAATAGAGCTGCGTCTCTAGCTGTAGATGATATGTTAGCTTCAATGAATTCTTACGGAGCTGGAGGTACTTCTTACGGAGTATTCGACAATTCAGAGGACATGGCACTTAATTTAGGTTTCTCAGGATTCAGAAGAGGTTCTTACGACTTCTACAAATCTGACTGGAAATATCTAAATGATAAAGCTACAAGAGGAAGTATTAACGAAAGAGGTACTAGTGACGCTATTAGAGGTGTCTTTGTACCAGCTGGTGTTTCATCTGTGTACGATCAAATGTTAGGTAGAAACCTTAAACGACCGTTCTTACACGTTCGTTATAGAGCTTCTGCAACTGATGATAGAAGACTAAAAACTTGGACTACTGGTTCGGTTGGTGCAGTTACATCTGATTTAGATGCAATGCAGGTTCACTATTTATCAGAAAGATGTTTGATCACACAAGGTGCAAACAACTTTATGTTAATGAAGTAGATCACTTTAATATAGGGGCAGCCAAGCGCTGCCTCTATTTTTTTAATTTATATTATATTATATTATGGCAAAGAAAAAGAAAACAACAGTTGAGGTTGAAACTCCTCAAGTAGAAGAAACGGTTGTTATGGAAAAACCGGTGGTTAAAACTCCTAAAGTGGAAACAAAACCCGAACCTAAAAAACCTAAATGGGAAATTAAAGATAGAATATACTATCTAAAAAGAACTAGAAAACCTTTAACTTATTCTATAAAATCATCTGGGATATTTTACTTTGATGAAGAAAAGGGATATGAACGGGAATTAAAGTACTGTGAAAATCAAAGAACATGCTTTGTTGATGAAATGAAGGGTGACCAAAGATTAGAACATATTATATTTAGAAATGGATATTTGCATGTTCCAAGAGAGAAAGTGGTTTTACAAAAACTTCTATCTCTATATCACCCAGAAAGAAATCAATTATTTTATGAGTATAAAGCTGAGGTTATTGCTGAAAACGAAGTTGATGTTCTTGAAAGAGAAATAGCTGCTTTAAACGCTGCTCAGAGTTTAGACATAGATATGGTTGAGGCGGTAATGAGAGTAGAGATTGGATCTAAAGTAACAGAGATGAGTTCTAAGGAATTAAAAAGAGATTTATTACTGTTTGCTAAGAAAAATCCTAAACTGTTCTTAAATTTAGTTAATGATGAAAATGTTATGCTTAGAAACTTTGGTATCAGAGCTACAGAGATGAAGATAATAAAATTATCGTCAGATCAAAGAACATTTAGTTGGGGTTCTAATGATAGAAAACTAATGACAGTTCCATTTGATGAACATCCATATTCGGCACTAGCCGCTTGGTTTAAAACTGATGAAGGTATGGAAATATATTCAAATATAGAAAAGAGACTAAACTAATAGTTTTTTTAACTAATAGAAATAGCCACCCGAAAGGAGTGGCTATTTTTATTTAAATGCTAACCTTTTCACTTATTATGTAACTATATTATAGTATAAAATATATTAAAATTATGAACAAATCGAAAGGTCTAGGAGACTCAATTGAAAAATTTACAAAACGTACTGGAATAAAATCATTCGCTCAAATAGCAACAAAAGCTGTTGGTATAAAAGATTGTGGATGTAATAAAAGAAAAAAGTGGTTAAACAAACAGTTTCCTTATAAAAAATAAATACTATGATTAATATAGACGATGTATATCAAAAAGTTTTATCTATAGCAAATAAAGAGCAAAGAGGTTATATAACTCCACAGGAATTTAATCTCATGGCGGATAAAGCTCAAATGGAAATATTTGATTTGTACTTTTATGATATGAAAAATGCTTATCAAAAACCAAAAAATGATAGTGTGTATAGTGATGAGTTAGAAATGTTATCAGAAAAACTTCAAATATTTAGAGCTCAAAGTTTAGCTAACGATATGACTGATATAGAGGTTGGTACTGGAGATACAATTCCTACTAGTGTATTTAAGTTAAGTGCATTAAGTGTACCTATGTATAGATTAGACACGTTAGTTTTTACCACTCCAGATGGTTATAAAACTGAGTTAGTTGAAATGACCAGAAAAGAGAGAACATTAGCAGAAAATAATCCACTAACAAAAGCTACATTAAGAAGACCCACTTACGTTAGAGAAGGTGGAACGACGATAAGGATTGCTCCAGTTTTAACTACTACGCAAGCAAAGTTAACCTTTCACTATTGGAGAAGACCAGCTGTCCCAAAATGGGCATATGTAGTAGTTAATCAAAAAGCACTATATAATTATGCTAATAGTATAAATTTTGAACTACATCCATCAGAAGAAGAAAAACTAGTAACTAGAATATTAGAAATGTCTGGTATAACAATAAGGGATGCTTCACTTTCACAGGCAGCAAATGCAGATAAAATAAATACTAAAACAGATCAACTAGATTAACTATGGGATTACTTGGACAAACTCAATCAGCATATTATGATTCTACAAATAGCGCTAATTATGGTGGTTATCAATTTGTAACATTAGATAATATAATAAACGCGTTTAACTTAATTTATGTAGGTGAAGATAAAATAATTACAAAAGCAAGTAGAACAGATATTCAATTTCATGCAATGAGAGCTGTCCAGGAATTATCTTATGATGTTTTTAGATCAGTAAAATCTCAAGAAATAGAAGTTCCACCTTCATTAAAAATGATATTACCTCAAGATTATGTTAACTACGTTAAGTTGGTGAAAGTCGATAGTGATGGAATAGAAAGAGTATTGTATCCAGCTAGAAAAACATCGAATCCATTTGCAATAACACAGGATGGAGATGGAGTATATCAATTTACGGACACGGATGATGATGGACTTAATGACTCACTGTTAGAGCAAGATCCAAGTGACACGTGGTCTAAATATCAAGATCAGTCTGAACCAGATCCATATACTGAGGATTCAACAGACTTAGAGGTAGATAGTAGGGGTAGAAGATATGGATTAGATCCTCAATTCGCTCAGTTCAATGGCACATTTTTTATAGATTACCAAAGAGGATATATTCACTTTGGCTCAACTTTAGCTGGTGAAACTATTATACTTAAATACATAAGTGATGGTTTAGGAACTGACGATGAAATGGTTGTTCACAAGTTCTGCGAAGAAGCTGTATACAAATGGATAGCATATGGAATAATATCAACGAGGGCTAATATGCCACCTCCAATTGTTGCTAGATTTAAAAGAGAAAAGTTTGCTGAAACTAGAAAAGCAAAAATTAGATTATCTAATATTAAGATGGAAGAATTCACTCAAGTATTAAAAGGGTTGAGTAAGCCAATAAAATAAAATTATGCCAGAAATTAAACACACTTTTACCGGTGGAAGAATGAACAAAGATCTTGATGAAAGACTTGTTAAAAACGGTGAATATAGACATGCTTCAAATATACAAGTAGTTACAACAGATGGCGTTGATGGCCAAGGTGAATCTGGTGTTGTTCAAAATGTTTTAGGTAATAGAAACGTTGGAGCGACATATCACGACTCTTGGATGAATGGAAACATTGTTGGTGCTTATAATTCTTCGGTTGATGGATCATTAAAACCCAAGTGTGTAGCTAGCGTTGCAGATGAAAAAAATGATGTAGCATATTTCTTTTTTGCTTCATCTTTGTCCGCTCCAGTGTGGAACGATGGATCAGAGGGTAGAAGAATTTATTCAGATATTATAATTGAACAAAGTATAAACGGGACAACAATACCAGTATTGGTAGATAGGTTTGCTGTAGTGGATAGATTTAGTGGTGTATTAGGTAGCGGTTACTCTGCGGATACATTTAGTAGTGTTTCCGGTTGGTCTCAATTTACTGTCTCTAATGGATCTAATTATAGAGTAGGAATGACTATTAGAGTTGTAGATTCTTTCGGACAAAATATTTTACCAGAAGCTGAAGAGATTTTAAAAATAAAAGCTATTGATGGTAATGAAATATTATTATATCAAAAATGTTACTCTGATTTAATAGCTTTAGGTGGGGTGTGGTTTATTTTTGAAGCAGAAAGAGTTTTAAACTTTAACCCAGGTGAATTATTAACAGATGGATTAGATAGTTCAGGTTTGTTAATTGATCAACATTATATTACAGGTGTTAATATTATTGACAACTTATTGTTTTGGACAGATGGTAGTACTGAACCTAAAAAAATAAATATAGATAGATGTAAAGCTGGTACTAACATAGATGGGGTTATTAATGATTTAACAAATCCAAAACACACCAAGTTGTACGTTGAGCACCCTGTCGATGGAGGTTGGGTTGATATAGCGGAAATAGATTATGAACTAGATACTAGTAGTTTAGTTGTTGATCTTCTTGGTCAAGATATCGAATTAGGGTCTGGTATTAATAGTGATATAAAACAAGAGCATGTAACTGTTTTAAGGAAAGCACCGAGAACACCACCCACGTTAACCATGACAAATGAGGAAAGACCTGGAACTCAAGTGGAGGTTTCGTTAGATCAGGGATTTGGAATTGTTGGTGATATATTTGAATCAGATATGAGTCCTGGAGACTCTTATTCATTAACTGAAGATCAATTTACGTTAACAAACTACGTTAAAAATGATGTGTTGATACTAGAGCAGACAGACCCTTCTGGCAATATCATAACTAGTGGGTTAAGAATTAGAGCAAAGTTCGTTAGTTATGAAATAAACGAAGGTGGTATTGGTGGTGTAGAAGAGGTTTTATATGCTACAGACACAATTAAAATAGTTATACTAACACCAGCAGCGGCAACAATAGCTCACATTCACTGGAGTATAAAATTAGAAGATCCAAGAAAACCGTTGTTTGAATTAAAATTAGCAAGATTCGGTTATAGATATAAATATACTGACGGTGAATACTCTTCATTCTCCCCTTGGTCTGAAGTTGCTTTTTTACCATCAACATTTGAATACACGTCATCTAATGGACACAACTTAGGTATGGTAAATACACTAAGAGAACTAAAGATTAAGGATTTTATACCGTATAAAAAACCATTAGATATTGTAGCTATAGATATACTTTACAAAACGACAGATTCTCCAAACGTTTATGTGGTAGACACTATTGAAAGAGAAAGAGATCAAGAGTGGGAAAATTTTACTCCAGATGGAGAAAGTAGTACGCTAGATATAAAGACTGGATCATTATCTATAACATCAGAAATGATTCATAGAGTTCTACCTGAGAACCAAATATTAAGAGGATGGGACAATGTACCTAGATATGCTTTAGCTCAAGAGGTGGTTGGAAATAGATTATTGTACGGTAACTATACTCAAGGTTATGATATTAAAGATACTGTAAATCTAACCAAAGAACTTGTTAGTGAAGAAATAAGTCCCCAATTACATCCAGTGAAATCTATTAAATCAATAAGGGATTATAAAATAGGGATGGTTTTTGGAGATAGGTATGGTAGAGAAACACCAGTTATATCATCTGGTTATACTATAGTTGATAATATAACTGAAGATGGTTATACATCTTTAACTGGAGATATATCTGTTCCCAAAAGTTTTTCTGCCTCAAAAAATAGTTTTTTAGTTTCTCAAGTTTGGGGAGATGATGTTACCACCACGATACCACCAACAATAAGTAATGGTGGGTGGATTGATTATGTTAAGTATTATATAAAAGAACCTACTAATGAATACTACAATCTTATAATGGATAGATGGTATTTATCTGGAGATGGAATTAATGACGCTTCAAGTAGTATATGGTTATCTTTCAATTCAGCCGATAGAAATAAAATAGATGAAGATACTCATTTAATTTTAAAAAATAAAAATGGAAGTAATGTTCCAGTTTTTGAAAAAGCTAGATACAAAATATTAGCTATAGAAAACGAAGCACCCGAGTTTATAAAAACAAACTTTGTTGATATAGGTATAGTTAATAGCTTGACACCAACAAATACTGGAGATGGTGGTGCTGGTGATTACATTGGTACAGTGTGGGACGATTTTACTGATACCGTGGCAGCTAGTAGTCCCGTTTATCTTTGGGAAAATAAAAAACTTAGTTTAGCTGCTAGTATATGGAATTCCAATGGTATAGGTAATATTACTAGTTTAAACTTCCCGCTTGGTGATAACGTTTTTGGTAGAGAAATAAAAGGTAAAATACAAATAAGAATAATTGGAGCTTGCGTTGATAGTGCTGGAGATGATTTAGCGCAAGTAGAAAGCGAATGGAGAACCTTAAATCATTATACGGCTGGCGAAAATGAACAAGGTAATGTCGTGGTAAATCTCCATTGGGATAAACTATGGAATCAAGCTGATGTAGACATGTTTAGTAGATTCGCTGCTTTAGCGGCTGGAGGTAATAGTAGTTTTGACACTTCAGGAACTAATGTTCTAGAATATAGAATGGAATTTAGAGAGGCTGTTGCAGAAAATAAACCCGAGTTTGATGGTAAGTTCTTTGTCAAGATACATAGAGATTTAGTTACCGATCAAAACATGGGTGCTATGGGTGGCAACATGAACTTTATACCTATAAATACATATCAACTAGGTTACATAGAATCAAGGTACCAAAATCAACATCAAATGTCGTCGATACAAGCTAATCCGTTAACTGGTACCACGGTTGATGATACAGCTGATTTTGAAAATTCTGGAGAAACTTGGTTTAATGGTTATTTTCAAGAATACTCCACTGATCCGTGGACGGGCGTACCTAACTGGCCTGTTGGTGGTGGTTCTTTTGATAATGCATCTAAATTTACTGAAGCTGATGGTGCAAAACTTGCGGATACAACTGGTTCATCAAATGACTCAACCGATGAATATTATTTATTGCCACATCTTCAGTTTCTTCAAGATGTTGAAGATGGTGATATGGGTGGTATAATACAGGGAGTTTTAGATCAAGATATGAGTCCATTTGGTTCTGGTTCACCAAATTACAATCAGATGACCAAAAATTTTTGGATGGAATGGTGGTCGAATAAAGGATCTAGAGTTTTTATAGATGCAGTAAATATGGCTAAAATGCACATAGGTCCTGGTCCAGATAGAGGTGTTTTAGGTGTGACTACTGGTAATGATGAAGGTGAATTACCAGCAATGGGAGGCCCTCTTGGTAATTGGTATTTTTGGAACGCTGAAAACGGTCACTACATGAAACCACTAAGCGTTTTAACACAGGGTGAGGGTTTCGTTGCTGGTTCACAAGGTACATCAGATGGAACAGCTGGATCTATATGTTTATCATACGTGGGACATAGAGACACCCCAGAACCAGAGTTGTTTACTTTTATGAAAAATAAAGGTACAATATTTCAATTTATAAACCACCCAGATCCAGGTGTTTATTTTCAAGTTGTAGGAGTTTTATACGAATCACAAGGTGATTCTCAACGAAACTGGAGAGGTTATCAAGAGATAGTGTTTGGTAGTGATTTAACTATAACAAGTTCAGAGATGGTTATACCAGACATGGATGATGATGGTAATTTAGATCCACTTGCTAGTTATGAGGAATTTGATTTTCTTGGTAATCCACTTCCAAACTTTAGATGGACTGCTTATGTTGAGTTTAGACAAGTACAGTTAGATGGAACATTAACATCCTCTGGTTTGGATTTAGCTGAATTTGATCCTAGAGCTTACATGCACCACGATGGTAGAGATTATATTAGCATTAGAATACTAACAGCTCAATCAGATAACTTAGATGGTATATCTAGCAATAGCGACAAAGGAGCTTGCTTTGAAACAGAACCAAGAGACGAAGTTGATTTAGATTTATATTATGAAGCTTCACATGCTATACCAATGGTTTTAAATGAAGATAATGCTTTTGATTTTGCTCCAATAAACTCTAAGGTTACTGGAAGTAGATCTAGCAATTCTGGTAATACAAATTTAATTGTTGCTGACAAACAAAGATTTGATCCTATTGTTAACAATATACACTTTACACATCCGTATACTGAACATGCTATAATATCCATATTGTCAACTAATAGACAAATGATACCAACAGATAGCGGACTTGTAGAAGCGGATGGATATGGAGAACAATTCCAACACAGAAGAACATTCACTATTGGTGACAAATTGCACTTTGAACACTCTAATGGTTTAATTACAACTGGAGTTATTGAAGAGATGTATAAACCAGTATCACCAACCGATAATACTTTTACACATAAAATAGAAGATGGAACTATAGATATTTATGGGTTTAGCGCTAATGATTATCAGTATGGTGTTGTTAGTGGACCAAAAGCATTTGAACCAGCTGGTACTAAAACAATTGAAGATGTTACGGGTGTTATTGATAATGACGGTAACGTAAGTTTTTCAATACCAGGAAGTAGTGTTGATCAACCAGTTAATGGTGATATGTTAATAGGAATGACTATTATTATAAATGAGTTTGATTCAACATTTACCACTATCACCGACTTTGGAACTGGAAATGATGAACAGAATCCTGGAATGGAGGTTTTTAACGTTGATAATGATGGTTCTAATATTACTTTTAATATAAGAAATCAAGGAGAGGGGAGTAATAGTTTAGCAGAGTATTTATCCAATAATGCTTATGGTATACTAACCATAGATGACGATACTGGACTTTCTACGTATGAAGAGGATGACGCACAATTGATAATAAATCCTGTTATAATGGTGTTTCAAAAGAATTATGGTTATTACGGTATAAACATAAATGTATGGAAACAACCAGTTAAGCTCGCTTGGCACAATTGCTATACCTTTGGAAATGGAGTTGAGTCAGACAGAATAAGAGATGATTTCAATGCACCGCAACTAGACAATGGTGTTAAGGTTTCCACAACATTAGCTGAATATGGACAGGAAAATATATCTAGTGGAATGATATATTCTGGTTTATATAATTCTACATCTCAAGTTAATAATCTCAATGAGTTTAATATGGGTGAGAAAATAACTAAAGAGTTAAACCCTTCGTATGGATCTATACAAAGATTAAAAACTAGAGATACAGATGTTGTTGTTTTTGCTGAAGATAAGGTTTTAAAGGTTTTAGCTAATAAAGATGCATTATTCAATGCTGATGGAAATCAACAATTGACAGCGACAGATAGGGTTCTTGGAACAGCAATGCCATTTGCTGGAGATTATGGAATATCACAAAATCCAGAATCATTAGCTTGGGATCAATATAGATTATACTTCACAGATAGACAAAGAAGTTCTGTTTTAAGATTGTCTGGAGATGGATTAACGCCAATATCAGGTGTTGGCATGAGTACTTGGTTTAGAGATCAATTAGGAAAAACAAACTTTCTACTAGGGACATTTGATACTGTTAATAGTGAGTATAATTTGACTCTAAAAAATCCTAGTAATATTAGTACGAAACAAACAACAATATCTTTTAATGAGTCGACTAAAGGATGGGTTAGTTTTAAAGACTTTCATCCAAGTTCTGGTGTTTCATTTAGTGGATCTTATTTTACTACGAAAGAACATAAAATGTGGGAACACCACGTTAATACAAATATTGGAGGTGGTATTATTCCTAGAAACTCTTTTTACGGAACAACACACCCATCTATAGTGGAGGTAGTATTTAATGATTCACCGAGCACAGTGAAAGAGTTTAAAACAGTTAATTACGAGGGTTCTCAGGCTAAAATAAATCAATTCACATCACTAGATAGTACACCAGAGAGTTATTATACTGGTGAAATAGTGTATAGTGATGACGAGACACAAGTAGACGCTGATGGGAATGCACTTCCTATTGCTGCTGTTACTGCTAATTGGGTTAGTTCTAGCTCAGGTATGGGTGATGGAGAATATTACAATCTAGTTCCTAAAAGTGGTTGGTATGTATCTCATATGTCGACTGATTTAGAGAACGGACAAGTTCCTGAATTCATAAATAAAGAAGGCAAATGGTTTAATAAAATATATGGACTCGATCCTGGAGCTGAAATAATAAACACTGAACAATTTAATTTGCAAGGTGTGGGAATGACTAGTAATGTTGTTCATTCAACCACATATACTGAACCACCAGATGGTGAATGCTACAATGATAGTGGTGATGTTGTTGATTGTGATAGTCCTGATTGTGTTGGAGATGGATGTAGTGACGGTGATGATACAGTCGCTGTAGTGGGTTGTATGAATGAGTTAGCTAGCAATTATGCTGGACCTGGAAACACGTTGGGAGAGGGTGGAACAGAGTTATTACCTGTTGCAACAATTGATGACGGTTCGTGTATATTTGATGTTTATGGATGTATGGATAGTACTGCTATAAATTACAATTCAACAGCAACTATAGATAATGGAACATGTTATTATGTTGTGGGTTGTCAAGATCCAACTGCGCTTAATTTTGATCCACTAGTAGATATGTCAGGTTATATTACATTTGTAGAAAACTTAGACGGCGTTATAGTGCCCAACTACAACTTATGCTCGGAAAATACTCCTAATTGTGGATGTACATATGGTGATGTTGATAATAGTTGTCCAGATGGACAAATATGGAATCCATTTATAGTTCCTCCAGGATGTGTTGATGATGGAAGTGCGGAAGACGAATGCGTTTGTTATGATGAAGATGGTAATGATCTTGGAACTACATCTGTTGATTGTTGTGGAGGTGGTGATGAAGTTAGTGAGTTGGATTGTGATCCAGGCTACATAATTCAGGATGAGGAGTGTGTTCTAGAGGTTTGTGCATGTACAGTAATTGGTAGTACGAATTACCAAGGAGCGAATCTCAATGGATATTATCCATTAAACGCAGATGACAACGGCAATCCATTTCAAACTGATTTTGAGTTGGTTGACGATGGAGATGGTGGTTGGACTTTTGGAGATTGGCCTATAGCTAACGCGTCGTGTGATGATACATGTGTTGCATTTATAACACCGATTCTTGGTTGTACAGATATAACTGCATGTAATTATGATTGGACAGCTGATGAAAATGATGGAAGTTGTGAATACGCATCTTGTGGACCTGGCTGTACAGATTCTACTATGGCTAATTACTGTTCATCTTGTGAAACGTGCGAGGATATGAATGGTGTACTTAATGGAACAGCTTGGGTTGGGGCAGCAGAAGATCCAGATATGTTAACAGTTTGCTGTATACCTGAAGGAACTATCATATCCGGTTGCACTGATCCTACTGCTTGTAATTATAATGAGAATGCGAACTCTGATGATGGTAGTTGTGAATATGTGACTTGTGCTGGATGCACTGATTCCACGTCGTGTGATTATGATTCAACTGCTAGTATAGATGATGGTACTTGTTTTGATTATGTGAGTTGCTATGGATGCACAGATCCAAGCGCGATCAATTATGATGCAACTGCAACGTTTGATGATGGCTCGTGTATTGCTGCTGTATTGGGTTGTACAGATTCAACAGCGTTCAACTATGATCCGGACGCAAACACGAATGATGGTAGTTGTCAAGATGTTGTTTATGGTTGTATGGATGAAGAGGCATTTAATTATGATATATTTGCTAATACAGATGATGGTTCATGTGTTCCTATTGTTTACGGTTGTATTGATATAACTATGTCAAACTATAATCCAAATGCTAATACTAGTAATAGTGACTGTATACCGTGGACGATTGGTTGTATGGATCCATCTTCACTAAATTACAACCCAGATGCAAACACCAATGTTGTTATGGTTTTAAGTGATGATTGCACAGCAGATGTTTACAACAACAATCCAGATGATTGTTGGATTCAGGGTGGCTTTGATACTACAAGTAACTGCGCATTTGATTACTCCACTGGTGCTGCACTTGATATTGATGTAACCATACCTTGTGGTGAATGTGTATACTCAGAAGATACTATAACGCTTCAAGTTCAAAATTATCCAGATGATTCAGAAGCTGAAATAAGTGATGAATTTAACGATTGGTTGTTAAACGAGGATATTAGTGATTACGGTGGATAACATTAAACTTTAAAGATATGCCATTGAATAATGTAAAAGTAACAAATTTTAAAGCGGGTTGGAACGGTGATTTATCTGATACGGATTTCACATCTATGAACAACAAGCACCCTGATTACGCAACTACCTACTTTTCCACCTATCATGATACCAACGAACTACCAAGATCAATAGCTATAAAAATAGAACCTGATCAAAGTGGAACAGAAGATGGTGTAAATGGCTATTGGGGGATATCATCTAAAGATATTACTATAAGTGGCATGCAAGGAGATGAAAGTGGAAATTGGCATGGATATGGTACATATGGAGCATGGCCCTCAGTTTCTACATATGGCCCTCACTTTGCAGAAGAAAGCGACAATCACTTTGAGTATGATCCTATAGGTAGACCACCAGGTGATTCACCTTCTGTTCAAGATTATATGGACTCTTCTAATCCTGATGGTGGTATGGATGGATATACCTCAGGTAGCGGAAGACTTATAGGTTGGCATTTTTGGCAAGATGTTTTTTCAGAAGCTGGTAATATGACAATTTGTGGGTTTGCTTTAACTACAGGTGACGACGGCTGTATAACTATAACTTATCACCCAACAGGAGAAGGTTATAATAATCAATTTAACTGGGATAATCCACTTTCTTATTACAAAAAATGGGATGAAGCTTATATAGGTACCCTTCCAAATCATGTGGGTGATGACGATGCTGGTGACCTGTGGAATAATGAGATTGACCGCGTTTATGCTATAAATTCAAAGCCATTAATATATGCACCAGAAGAATGTACTGATTGTCCTGAAATGATACCTCAGCCAGGTAACGTAGTTTGGATAATAGCTAAATTTAATTGGAATTCCTCGAATTACGATTTCGTGGTGGGTTCACTTATATTGCAAGATATTATAGATAATCCAACTATTAATATTGACTTAGATGGTTCACCTACATTTTATCCCGTTGATCAAGTTCCTCAAGGTATGCCAGTTTTTGGTCATGGAAATAATGGTGTTGATAGAAATGTTACTACAAATAGAAGCAAACAGGTTAACTCAAGATCTAATATAAAGTTAGAATTTAGTAACTCAAAGAATACTAACTTTTCTAATAACAAGTTAAATGATAAAGGTGGTTTTGATCTAGGTGCTTCTAGTATAAATCCTTAATATTAGAAATATGCCACTAACAAATATTAAGGTAACTAATTTTAAACTAGAGGGTGTAACCGAGGATATGGGTACGTTTGGAGAACCAACTTCTAGTTCGTGGAGTGCTTCTTATCCAGATACAAACACGCTGCCTAGAGCATGTATGATAAAACTCGAAGTTGATCCCGATGCTCCACCACCAGATGGTGAGACAGTTGGTTATTGGGCTATTGGTACGAGAGATATTACTATTAGTGGATGTGAGGGATTTGATTATGGTTCATGGTTGACTTATAACGAAGTTACTTATGACGAGCCCGTATTATATGCTCCATATTCTAACCCAATTAGAATCACGGAATTTAATCCAGCTGGCTTACCGTATGGAACTGGTAATAACGAGGCAACTCTTGATATTGAAAGAAGAATTGGTTATCATTTTTGGCAAAACGCACTTGGATCTTGGCCTAATGGAGACGGGTACATTCCAAGTGTTAGTGATGAACAAACCTACTATAGACAATGGGTTGATTATCAAGTAGAAAACTCAGTATATGATGGTTGTGATAGTGATTGTGCTGATCTTTGGCATGATCAAGTTCAAAAAGTGGTTGCTGTAAACTCAATGCCTCTTGATAGTAACTTTGTTGGCCAACAAGGTAACGTAATATATGTGATTGTAGTAATTCATCCAGACGTGCTTGGTATCGGTGCTGGTTTGTATGGAGAGGATTTAGAAACTAACGTCATAAACTGGGCTACGATGAACATTGATTTAGATGGTGGACCAGTTTGGGCTAATCAAGAACATAGTAGCATGCCTGTTTTTGGTCAAGCTAATAACGGGCAAAATAATAGAATAACAAGAAATAATAATATTAATACTCCAATAGAGAGTAATAGTGATATTGAAATTAATATAGGTGGTAATATTAAAAAAACCACAAGAGAATTAAAAAATGAAAGCAACTATGACGTTGGAGCGTCTATTAATAATCCATAATAAATTATGCCACTAGTTAATGTAACAGTAAAAAACTTTAAGCAAAATATAGGTCCTGATATACCATCAATGATGAATCCTAATTCAGTGGCATATGGAATTCCGGATTATCCACTTCCAGATGGATGGGGTCAATATCCTGGGCAAGGTATAAGTAACCAGTTAGACTCCGGTTCCAACCTCGATGATAACTACGGTTTGGACACTAATGACTTTGCTTTTAGTTTTTTAATCACTATGCAGGCAGATCCCGAAGTGTTTGTTAATAATATGGGAATGTTAGGGTATTGGAGTTTTGGTACTAAACAATTAAAAATATTCAATCATCCTGGTGTAGAAAGATCAGATTGGATTGATTATGGTGATGGTTATAATAGAACTATAACTTCTTCTGGTGCTGTGCAGCAACTTTACGCGAGCGAATACGATCCATGTGGATTATCATTTCCACTCACCGACGCAGACTGTCCTAATGAAAATGATGGAACACCTGGGTGTGAAGATGAACGTAGAATTGGATTTCACTACTGGAGGTCGGTTTTAGGTAAAGTTGAGGAAGATGGATATATTCCAGATGAGGGAAATGAAGGTACATGGTTTAAAACTTGGAGATTTGATGAGATGAATCCTGATTCTGATGGAGGTTGCAGTGAATGCCCTGGAGGTGGTGGTCTCGATTTGATTAAAACATGCAAGGTTGATATTAATCTTCCTTCTTCAGTTGAAAACGCTGGGTACTGCACGGGTGAGGGTACTTTCAGCCAAGAAGATATGAGTATTCCTTATCACAATCTTGTAATAAGGGGTGTTGTGGCTATAAATTCAAAACCATTAGTTTGGAGTAGTTTGCAGGATGATTGGGTGGCTCAAAACGGTAATGTTGTTCACATTATTGTTAATGGTCTTAGAGGAGCAGATTTTTTCGTTTTAGGAAGTTTTGTAAATGGATTTGATGAGGGTTGGGATAGTGGTGCTGTAATTGCTGATGTTGATTTTAATGGCGAACCGATATTTGTTAGAAGCGATTCAGAGGGCGAAATAGTTGGTATGCCCGTTTTTAATAACGGTAATCATAGCGGTGAACATAATAGAACTTCAGTATTTAATAATAAACCAGAAAGTGTATCAACAAGTAGCAATATAACTCTAAATCTAAGTAACGAAATAGGAACTACAAAAGAAAGTTTAAGTGCAGATCCACTGGATAAAATAATTAAAAATAATTCTAGTAATTTCGATATTGGCGTTTCTGGAATAGAACCATAAATAAATAAATATTATGAGTACATATTATAAAGATGGAGCATCTATAACACTTACAACTAAAGGTAGTTGGACTAGTGAAGATAAAAACTTAACCGCCGATGAACTTAGCAGTGGGTTTGATGACACTTTAGATAGGGTTATCATGTCGGGTTCTTCTTTAGTTAATCGATCTAGAGCTGTAGCAACATTAAAGATAGATGCTGATACCGACAAGTATTTTTCCACACCACCTTACTTAGAGACTAAGTTTGGAAATAAAATAAAATTAAGAAGAAGAAGTATTCAGAGAACTAATAATCTACCTACGTCATACACTTATGATTTAATATTAAGTAATACAGTTAAATCAGCACTTGCTAGTGATTTAAACGCTAAAGTAATTTATAGAACTAGTAATATAGCAACAAGAGAGGTTAGTATTGATAGAATTAGTTTTGGTAGTTCAATAGTTGATAACCAAGGGGAAACAAAAGATATAAAAATATATGGAACAAAAGACGCTGTTTTTGGTATAGCTATTAATGAAAATACTGAAGAGATAATTGAATACACAACTGTTGATGGTAGTAGCGTTAAAGATTCTCATGTTGATAAGGTTAATGATACATCTATATTAACAGCCACAACAGATGTGTTTAAAAGATTGATTAGAAAAACAACAGAGCATAATTATGGTAAAGAAATACCAGTAATAACGGGTGTTATAGGTTCGACAGGTGTTTCATCTTTTAAACAAAAATTTCCAAGTTTAGTTTCAAATAAAACTACAGCTAGAGGTGGAGGTA
>Ga0163180_10000533_pt1 | contig 22256 bp, 13 predicted proteins | sample AtlANTMetagenome_2_FD_109647 | JGI IMG/M metagenome (GOLD analysis project Ga0163180, IMG submission 109647) | Marine eukaryotic phytoplankton communities from the Atlantic Ocean - Atlantic ANT 4 Metagenome | ecosystem: Environmental > Aquatic > Marine > Oceanic | place: North Atlantic Ocean...
ACTAGATATTCCAGAGAATCAGCAACAAGAGGAAAATACCGTCGATCGAACGCTACTTTCTGGGCGGAAACTTATGGAACGCGTTTCCAAGTGGAAACCAGTGAGAGTGAACTTGGACAAAAGCGACGCTATGGCTAAGAATAGCATCACGAAGAGTAGTAAAGTAGTCAAAGTATCGTTTGATGACGAACATTTTTGTCTTTTGTGGTCGAATGGCGTGTGGACGTCGCATGAGCTTAAGGATGGAGCTATCATTCAAGAACGCGTTTTCGATGGCTTACAAATTAAACGAGAAGAAGTATCGAAGAAAAAAACAAAAAAGACAGCCGCAGCAACAAAAGAAAACGATGGGTTGTTGTTTGACTTTATTAGCATCGGTGGAGGATACTACGCCGTAGCCGCAAAAATCAAAAACGACGAAAAGAACTCTAACAACAACGTTGCCGTGGCAATCATCGATAAGCTTTACGGCGTCATTCATAGCTTTATTGAAATACCTGATTCGGAAACAACGTCAGTAGTTTCTTTAAGCTCGTTCGGTGGCGACCTGTACGTCTCTTTGAGCGATAGAATATACTCCGTGAGTTTAGAACTCGAAGAGCTTTGTTTGCGGGTATGTATAGCGGGATTGCAAAAAGACGTTTTTGGAAAATTGAGAAACGAGAAAGCAGAAGCAGCGGAACGCGCGTTTAGTTCGAGTGGGTTTGAAGTGGCAACAAAACCGCAATGCAAAGCAATTACGATACCAGTTTGGAAAGAGCTTCCAAAAGAAAGGAATTTTGAGGGTGCCTGTAACGATATTAACATGCTGTGGGATCAAGAAGAGATGCGGAAACAAGAAAAAGTGGCGGAAGATTTCATTGCCATGTTAGAATCCGGAACGGAAAAGCAAATGCTTAAAGGTTTGGAGATTTTTGCGAACAAACACGTGAAAGAAGCCATAAAATGGATTGATGAGAACGAACAGAAAACAAAAGAAGCTTTACGATTGAAAAGAACGGGAGAAGGTGGTGGTGCCTCAGCTGCTGCTTCGTCTCAGAAGACTAAGAAACTTGAAAGTAACGAAGATTCTGATTACGACGATGAAGATTACGAGTCTGACAATAGCGTAGAGAAAGAAGATAAAATTAAAAATGCCGTGCATCACGGTTGGAACGATCCAAGTTCAAACAACATTCGCACAGGTGCTCTCATTGCACCGCACTGTATAGACGCCGCCATCAAAGCTGCATGGACTTTGAAGAAATGGGATTATTTATCCGAGGCTTTTTCGAGGGGTTTACTCTTAGGCGGTGCAATGAGCAGCATAGGTCTCATTGAAAAGCTTTTGGAAGACGATAGATTAATTGATGCCATAAGTATGTGCATCTTTGCGTGGTGGGTGAGTCCAGAAGATTTACGACGCATTGTAGACGCATGCATGAGTGCGAAAAAAAATACATCGTCGGGCCTCAATTTCCAATCATTGCATGACAGGAATAAAAAAATTGCACTGAGAAAAGTAAAGTTGTGCGAGAACCTCGCGGACAAACGCAACGGTCCTAAGAAAAAAGGCTTGTCGAAACAGCATAGATTTTGCGAAGAGCTCGAGTTGCGTGCGGCTTTGGATGATTGTAGAATTTGGACGTTTGCGGTTGAGAATTTCCAAGCCTGGGCGCAACCGCTGCACACAATCGTTGCTCGATCGATGTTCCATCGCGAAGACGCTTTTGTGACGATGAAAGGTTTATCCAACGAAGATGCGGTGGAGCTTTTGTCGTTTCTTGTCGAATGGGTAGAATTCCACGTGATAACGCTCAAGGGTGAATTCAACACGAAGAAAGATACCGCGGACAAAGAGAATGTCGACGCCAAAAACAACGAAGAGAACTCTAGATTCGACCCTGACGATGAAGTTAACTTTGACTTCGCAAAGAAGTATAAAGGCAAATTTCCGTCATTAAAACAAGCCATCGAGTGGTCGTCAGCTTTGTTGGACGTTGGGTTACCGGCGTTTGCAGGAAATGCTCGTGCAATTGAAAAGATGGAGCGTTTGAGAGACCTAGTGACGAGGCAATTCGAAACAAATGCGGTCATAGCAAATCTAAGTGGTGCTTTAGATCACGTGAGAATTGGGGCTGATATTCCAGAAGGCTTAGGCGTAACGAGCGCGACATATAGCATCGAGAAAGTGAACTGGTGAATAAATAATGTACCTAGGTAGAATACAACAACTCTCTATCTTTTTCGCATCACCTACCTCCTTCACTTTATTGCACTCGTAATATCATCGTCCTCGCATCCTTGAGAGAGTGTCGTATCGAATGGCGTCTCCTTCTGTTCTTGGCACCATCTCTCACATCTACACATATCCTTTGAAAGGTGCAAATGGACAACAGTTAACGCAAACCACTTTATCGCCATTTTCGTCAATTCCTAATGACCGCTGTTTCGCGCTTTTGCGAGCGGAAACGATTCGAGCGAACAAATGGTCGGAGAATAAATCGACGAAAGAGAACGCAGATGTCTTATTGAAAACTGGTGAAGGGAAAGATCCGCAACATCACTCGAATAAACATCTTTTCCATCAACTCATAACTGATGCGAGTTTAGGTAAGTTCGAGTGCATCCTCAACGACGAAGCGGATTTTTGTGACACACGACGACGACGACAACTGTCGATTATCGAGGCGAAGACGAAGACTGTCGTCGCGCAATGTTTAGACATAGACGACGAAAAAGAGAGATTGGTCATCGAAACGTTCTTTGCTGAATGTTTGGAAACCGCAAACGCGAAAGACGGTGTACCGAAGCTGGTATTCGCGGACGGTATCAGCTTTGCAAACGTCGGAGGAAGAGTGAAGGAGCACGTCCTACACATAATCACAAAGTCGACGGCGAGAGCGATGTACGAGAGGAACAAAATGATTAGTGGTAGTAGCAATATTGATAGCAGTCTAGACGAGTTTATGATGCGATTCCGGGCCAATCTAATTGTTGATGATACAACTTTAAGCGGAGAACCATGGAGCGAACTCGATTGGTGTGGCAAGGAAATCCGAATAGGCGAAGACGAGGTTGTGCTGAAAATAAATGAGCCAACAATCAGATGTCCGTCCACGCGAGTGGTTGCAAACAACCGCGGAGAAGTTGACGAAATTATACAACCCGATGTACAAATTAGAACTCATTTTCCTGACGTCAAGGGGTCGATCTTTGGGCGAGAGAAAATTAAGCTGAGCGAAAAAGGCAGTTATTTCGGCCTTTATGCGAGTTGTTTAAAAGGCGGGGCGATTCAAATAGGCGATGCACTCACTTTTGTTTAACGTATAAGTCATTGAAAACCATCTCATTGGTTGAATCTAAATATCTTCTATAATAAATTTGCCCACGCGATGAGAATGCGTTTCTTCTTGTGATTTCTTCTCATCTCCGGAAACGAATCGAAGTCGCTTGGAGTGAAATTGCATGAGAGAACTTCGATGGCCAACAGACACCACTGTGTATTTTTCAGCTGCTAATAACTCGTACATTTTTCTCTCGCTCGCTTCGTCCAAAGCAGATGTCGCCTCGTCCAAGAAAACAATCGAAGGCTTCGGTTTCTGGAACAATAATCGTGCAAATGCTATTCTTTGTTGTTCACCTACGCTAAGAACATCCGTCCATTCGATAGAATCGTCATCAAACGTATCTCCCATTCGTGAAGCGAGATCACCTAAACCTACGGAATTCAACAAACTTTGCAATTGCGTATTTTCTTCCACCAGCGCATCGTTTATTTTCATTCTATTCATCTTCGATACCACTGGAATTCTTCCATTCAAACCGTCTTGCTCATCCTTCTCATCTTCTTCGAGAGCACCTTTTGGAAAAGTGAGCTGACTGCGTAAACTTCCCACCGGCATAAACGGCACTTGGGGTAGAAAAAAGAACGAAGAAAATCGTGAAACGAGAATTTCCCCAGATCCATTTCTCCATATTCCCGCTAAAACGCGAAGTAAACTACTTTTTCCACAACCAGAAGGCCCAGTGATGACAACGCTTTCGTTTCGAACAATGTCAATATTCAAATTTGTCCAAAGAAGTTGTCCAAGATTCATTTCTCTCGATGGCGTGGAGACTGAGACGTTTTTAATCGACAACAAAACGTTTGGCATATCGTTATTATCATCGAGTACTTTCCTTGCTATAAGGTTATGCTTTTCTTCATTCTTTTCTTCCTCGTCTCGTCCTTGCCGTTCTAATAAGATTAAAAAATGTTCGATCCGTTCAGATTCTGCAGCTAGGCCACTGAGTTGATCCAGTCGGTTCACGATGATATTCAAAGCGTTTTGAATCGTTCGGAATGCGTACGAACTCTGCGTAACTACACCGAATTCAACTTCACCTTTGAAGTACAGTGGGGCTATGATCAAGTAAGGAAGACAAAATGTCGCAAACTCGTACGCGTTCGTAAACAAATCCAAATGCCTGTTCCAAACAATTTTTTCCTTTTGAACTTGAATTACTTGTTGAAGCGTTCTTAGAAGAGTTTTCAATTCTCTCTTTGCTCCTCTATATAAAGCGATGGACTCGGCGTGTTCCCTCAATCTGACAAGGAAAAAACGCATGTTTGCTTCTTTCTTCAAGCTTTCGAAGTGTAAATGCATCAATTTACCTCCAAAGACTGCCGTCGTAACGTACGTTCCAATCATAGAATATGCAAAGCAAAAAACTAAAAGTTTCGGTGAAATCTGATACAAAACAGCAAAGAAGGCACTCATGCTAAAGATTTTATGCACGATTGCCAACATCAACGTTGTACTTGAATGCACAAAACCGCGAACATCTTCTCCGATTCTTTGATCTGGATTGTCTAAAGAAGCAGTTTCAGCCTCTTTTTGAACTTCGCTCGAACCTTCGTTCGCCATTACCGCGCTGTTCTTGAATTTCAACGAGTAATAGTTGTCGTTTTCGCAATACATCGTCATCATCTTCTCCGTCATATACTTACGCCAATGCAAAGCGCTCAAGGACTGAACGTAATCGTACAATGCAAACAAAGGAGCCGCGATCACCACAACAAAAATGTACCTCTTAATAGCGTCATAAAATCCGTCTTGGTCTTTATTCGATAGCGCTGTACTCATATCTCTTTGAGCATACGAAAACACGACAGAGAGGCCAGTAGTCAATGCGCATGCCAGGATGCACGTCAAAGCCAATAATCGGGCCATATTTTTCCTCGTAGAATGTTTGCCGTAATACAGTTTCGCTATGCGAAATGCGCGTGAAATTGTCGGCTTCAAGCTCTTGCTATTGCTATTGTTATTGTTGAATGTTGAAGAGGCACTCATATTCGTTGTCTGTGTCTTCTTCTTGTGAGAATCTTCGTCTTTTGAGACTGTAAACGCGCGTCGAATTGGTGCGTACTCTCTTTCTCTCTTCCTCTACTTATTACTACTCTTCCTAGTGAACCACCCTCTGCTGGTCTTATTCTTCTTCTTCTTTTTATGTTCCTCTAAAAACGTCTGGTACTCTTTCCCTTTCATCAACTCTTGGCCTTTTTCGTATTTCGCATCCAGAGATGTTTTTGTCTGTTGAAGATACAGATAGTACGCTCCGAAGCCAGCAATCGTCCAACTTATTAAAGCTTCTTTGGAGAAGAACGCTCTTTGGAGTGTGGACATATATATTTGATATGTACGTGTGTGCGCTCGCGTAGTGTGTGTGTGTGTGTGTGTGTGTGTGTGTGTGTGTGTGTGTGTGTGTTGTGTCTTTGCGTATGGTTAAATGTGGTGTACCAACTGGTGAGAGAAAAAAACACCTAAAAATCGAAAAAGCAAGCCGCAGAAAAAAATGGCGAGTCGACGGTTGTCGCTGCTGCAGAACAGATCGAGACGATGGAGCAATCCACTTCTTGTTTTTCTCGGAGGTGGTGGTGAGACTGTTCGTACCGACGCCGCTGTTGCGACGACTTTATCGTCATGCGGCGTTACTAATCCAATGCAACATCGTCCACATCAACATCGAGGAAGTGGCAGACACTTTGCGAGTTCTGCTGTTAAAGTATCGGAGGAACGACGGCGCGCTAGAAATATAGGCATCAGTGCGTTCTTTTATTTGTGTTGTTGTGCTCTTCTTTTTCTATCTCTTTCTGATTGGTCGATCGATCGATCGATCGATCGATCGACCGACCGATTTCATTTTTTAAGAAAGAGAGTAAGCCGGCGGCCGTCGCAAATGATACGCCGATGCTTCGACTTCTGTCCTACGCGTTCTCTCTTCTCCGCTCGCTCGCGCTCTGGCAAAATTTTATCTCCTCTTGCACGCGCACCCCGCGTTCAATCTAACTTTCATTATTCGTTTTAACGAAACAGGCGCGCACATTGACTCCGGGAAAACAACTTTAACCGAGCGGATTTTGTTTTACACCGGACGGATAAACGAAATACATGAAGTGCGAGGAAAAGACGGCGTTGGGGCGAAAATGGATTCCATGGAATTGGAAAGAGAGAAAGGCATTACGATCCAATCCGCGGCAACTTATACGAAATGGAAGGATTCATCGATCAACATTATCGATACGCCAGGTCACGTTGATTTTACTATCGAAGTTGAACGCGCATTGAGAGTATTGGATGGAGCAGTGTTGGTTTTGTGTTCAGTTGGTGGTGTGCAGTCGCAAAGTATTACTGTAGATAGACAAATGCGTAGGTATAACGTTCCAAGATTGTGTTTTATTAACAAATGTGATCGAGTTGGCGCGGATCCGTGGAAAGTGTTGAAACAGATTAAGGACAAGTTGCGATTGAACTGCGCTGCCGTGCAAATCCCAATTGGTTTGGAAGAGAAGCACGACGGGGTCGTTGACTTAGTCAACATGAAAGCGGTTACGTTTCATGGTCAGCACGGAAACGAAATTAAAGTGAGCGATGAAATACCGAGCGAACTACAAGATCTAGCGAATGAAAAACGGAAGGAGTTGATTGAAACTGTCTCAGGCGTAGATGATGATTTAGCAGAAATTTTTCTCATGGAAGAAGAACCAACGGTTGAGCAGTTAAAAGAGGCAATTCGACGGAGCGTGGTTTCGAACCAGTTTTCCCCAGTTTTCATGGGCTCAGCGTATAAGAATAGAGGTGTTCAGCTTTTGTTAGATGGCGTGGTGGATTATCTCCCGGCGCCACACGAGGTAGAAAACGTCGCTTTGGATTTGACTAAAGACGAAGAGCCTGTGAAAACAGTTTCAGACCCAAAAGCTCCATTAGTTGGTTTAGCATTTAAGTTGGAAGAAGGTAGATTTGGTCAGCTCACTTATTTACGTGTGTATCAAGGGACGATTACAAAAGGGATGACTATTGTCAACAGTCGAACGGGAAAAAAACTGAAGGTGCCTCGATTAGTGCGCATGCACTCGGACGAAATGGAAGACGTGCAGAAGTCTGAATCCGGAGAGATTGTCGCTCTCTTTGGTGTTGATTGTCGATCTGGAGATACATTTACGGATGGGACCATTAATTACGCTATGACCTCCATGCGAGTGCCAGAACCTGTCATGTCCTACGCGGTGGCACCGAAATCAAGAACAGATTCGTCAAACTTCTCGAAAGCTTTGTCTCGTTTTCAACGCGAAGACCCGACGTTCAAAGTGCATCAGGATGAAGAAAGCGCACAGACTATTATATCTGGTATGGGAGAGTTGCATCTGGATATTTATGTCGAAAGAATGAAAAGAGAATATAAAGTCGATGTCGAGGTTGGGAATCCGAGAGTAAATTACCGAGAAGCAATTACCGAAAAAGCAGAGTTTGATTATTTACACAAGAAGCAATCTGGGGGTTCCGGTCAGTATGGTAGAGTTGTCGGATACATCGAACCGCTTGCGCCAAATGAAGACGGGACGAGATCAACGGATGTTATTTTTGAAAACGGCATTGTAGGTAACGCCATTGCACCAGGATACATCGTAGGGGTCGAAAAGGGTTTCAAAGAAGCCGCCAATGGCGGTGGTTTAATCGGGTATCCCGTTCAAGGTTTGAGAATTGTCCTCACTGACGGTGCTTCGCATGCCGTTGATAGTTCAGAGTTGGCGTTTAAAATTGCCGCTTTAAACGCTTTCAAGATCGCGTTTAAAAGCGCGGGACCAAAAATATTAGAACCAATAATGAAAGTAGATGTGACAGTACCAAACGAGTTCCAAGGTACGGTCATCGGTAACGTCAATCAAAGAAAAGGCACAATTTTAGATTCAGTCAGCGAGAACGACGACGTCCGTGTTACGGCATTGTTACCTTTGAGTAAGATGTTTGGCTACTCGACCGAGTTACGATCGATGACGCAAGGTAAGGGAGAATTTACGATGGAGTATTCCTCGCACTCGGCTGTCGATGCCGGGACGCAACAAGAGTTGATGACGCAACATAGCAAAAGTTCATAAATAAGTAAATAATTGTCTAACAATTTCAGTACTGGTACAAACGATACTGATCGACGCGTGCTAGCTAAAACATTAAGTCATTATTCTCACCACTTCCGTTCCCAATAATCTCAAAATGATACTCAAGCAAATATGAAATCTCTTCAATTCTAGGGACTATAAAGTGCGGAACTTGTTCGCCTTCTAATTTGGCTATATCGTAACTTCTATTTGTATCCTCAACTTCAATTAAAACCGTTACACATCCGGCTCGATTTCCTGCGACTACATCATCTTTCGGCGAATCACCTACCATCATGACCTCTGACGGGTCGACGCCCCACTCTTTACATATGTGCAAAAGCGAATCTGGTGCCGGTTTGTACGGCGTAAATTCTCGCGAACACACCGGGTGAAATGCTTTCATTAAAGTATCTGTCTCTCCATCTTTCCATGCCACGTTATGAAAATGGTCCACCGACGTCTTCACATTTCGCGTGACCAAACCTCTCGGGACGTTCAGGTCGTCAAGTAACTTTGCTAACTTCACCGCTCCAGGCATTGCTTTCATAGTTTTTAGCGCTTCTCCTTCCATCTCGGCGATAATCTGGTAAGATTTCTTCCTTCGCTCTTCGTCAAACCCGTCCACTTCTTTTAGTATATTGTTCGTTTTACACCCGAGGCGACGCATCATCTCGTTAAAATCTAGATTCGGAACTGTTAACGTCCCGTCCATATCGAAAATCAAACCTCGGATTTTCCTTTTTCCATTTGTTGTCGGCGGTGTCGCGGCTGTTCTCGTCGAAGTTGTCGTCGTCATCACTCGACGCATATGGTTTTTATAGCTAAATCGAGAAATCGCGTTCGCTTTGTTCACGCAGTGGTGGAGAAACATACAAGGCGGCTTTATTTTGTCGCGTCGACGTGTTCACTTTTGCAAAGTCCATAAATTCGAGGTTGCGCGGCGGGATGATTCATCATTCACAGTATGTTTTCTTAATATTATAAAGAAAAAGATTAGGTGATGGTTTTGAATTAGTAATTGAGTTTCTCTCTTTCTCCTCTCTTTCTTTCTCTCTTCACTTCCACATGATATCAAATATCCGTGCACTTTTTGTTTTTGAACTTGATGCTTTCGTCATAACCAGCAATATATTTATTCAGAATCATCGTCGTCCGAATCGTCGTCGTCGTCGTCGTCAGATTCTTCGTCCAAGAACTCAATGAAACTTGTCGCTTGCTTGCGAACAGCCTTGGCAGTTTTCTCGTCGACACCAAACTTCTTGGCTGAGCGAAGTTCCTCAAACCACTCACGGATGTACTTCTCTTCACACAAATCGAGCTCGTATAAAGCATTCAAAACAGCAGCAAAGATCTTGTAAGCGTCTGTATTAGTGTCCGTGGCGTATAATTCCAACGCGTTCAACAAACCTCTTTGTTTCTTCTCGTCGTCGCCGACGAACTTGGAGATGAACGCTTTCTTCTTCTTGAGTTGCACCGGTACTGGTTTCTCATCGTCCAAAATCGCTTCGATCAAAAAGTATACCTTCAGTTCGTCCGAACCGACGCCCAATTTGTTGTTCAGAAACTCCAAAGTTTGATCAACGTCGTTCACTTTCGCCGCGTACGCGCGAAGTTTCGTAATTCGTTCGTCTTCTTCTTCAGATTCGGATTCTGAGTCCTCCTCTTCCTCTTCCTCTTCTTTCGTTTCTGTCAGTGATAATTGCGTCTTCAATTCCTTCGACACCGTAACCATACCAGCAGCGTTACCTGTGAGGTGTTCTTCCGCTCTCGCTTTCGCAGCAGCTGCGGAGGTATCTGTAGCCCACTCGACATCGTCGTCATCGTCATCTTCCTTGGACTTTTTCTTTTTCTTTTTCTTCTCCTTGTCCGAAGATTCGTTTTGACTGTTTTGTTCAGCAAGTTTCTTCAACCTCTTCTCCTCTTTCTTCTTTCTTTTCTCCTCTGCCGCATCCAGCTCTGCACCTTCATTCTCGCGCTCTTGTTCTGCACGTCTCATCTGCTTATCTTTCTTCTCCTTCGATTTGTCTTTTGGAGGGGGATTTTTGACAATGTAGTTACACAATTTATGTCTCGGATCGCATTCAGACACGTGCCCACACGCTTTGCACTTCATCGTAATCACCTCCGTTTTCTTATTGATAGAAAACACAGTCTCTGGATTTCCACACGAGAAGCACTGCACGAACTTCTTGATGAACATTTCCAAATGTTCTGCAAGTACTTTCGCGTCGTGCGCGCCATTTACAATACATTTCCCTTCCTTCTCTTCGTACTTTGTTAGTGCTCCTAACTCAAAGCCGAACCATTTCAAAACGTACGTCGGTGGCCTCGCCAACGCTTTCGCAACGTCCACCAAGTTAACGACGTTCGTTTTAATCCCGTTCCCACGCCCTTCGATTTTTGACTGGACCGCAGGCATCTTGTACCGATAAAACTGGTCCGATGCGTTCGACGCACCAATATTGACGAGCGCCATTTTGTGCTTTATATATTAACAGTAAAAGTTGTTCACAGATGATGATAATGTAAACTTCCTTCCTTCGCAGGTAAATTGCCCCTCAATTCTGCTTTGCCTTTTTCCTCTCTTCGCGGTCTCTCGAAGTCTGAGCGGTCTTATCATTCAAAATTCGACGATAGACGACCCTTTTTTCTTACTCTGAGAGAATCGCAAAAGGAAATTTATCCAGCGAAGACGACTGTGAAAGACTCTTTTTCTTCCTCTGACGATGATGACGACAGTTCTTCTCTTGCGGCATGCACTTTTTCTCTTCTCGTATACGCAGAAAGAAAGATAAAAGCGCGCGCATATATTCAACACAAACGGACGTTCGTGCGTGCAAATATATGATGAAGACTTTAAGATTTTGTCCGTCTTCTCCGATCTTCTTCTCCTTCTTTTTTGGGTCTTGTGCGATGAACCCTGAAATCCAACCTCTCTGATTTTTTGGATTTTTTTTTTGTTCTCGGCTTTTCAAAAAGACGAAGAAGGTTGTTATTAATTACGAGTGATACGAATAAATTAATCCTCTCTCATCGCGCATAGCATCGCGAGAGCGTCTGTCGTCGTCGTTTTGACGTTGGAGAGTGGTTTGGGGATACTTTCTCGCTTTGATCTGCCGTCCGCGCGACCATCCATCGCGAGTTCCTCGAGAAAGAGAACGCGAGACAATTTATAAAGAACAATGAGCGCGTCGTCGTCTATGAAAGACAACAGAAAACCATCATCATCATCATCATCATCATCATCATCATCGACTGCGCCTACTTCTACTCCTCGCTCGCGCTCCCCGTTTGGCGGTCGATTTACGCTGAACAAAACGACGAGAACGAATGCAGCAGTAAAAGCAGGACCAGCAAACAAAGGAATGCGTGCGCCGTCTTTGCATCCGTTAAAGACATGTTTGCACAAATCGTTCCTGTCGCAGGACGTGTCCTCGTCCACGACTATTGAAGGAACGGTTCGTCAACACCCATCGCAAACGTCCACACCGTTTTCTTTTCAAATGCCCTCGGGATTAGCACGATCGCAACAAGTGCACATGCTGCAACGATTTTTGAATCTCCCGGCGTTACCATCGTACATCAAAAATGAAGGCGGGTTCGTATTGGATCGAGTGGTCACACAATTTGGCGGGAACGAGTGGTGGTCGACTGCAACGCTGCGCATTCGCGCGCAAAGGATGTGGAACACAAGAGAAACGGTAGACGGGAAGCCGCATCGAGCGATGATGTTGCCAAGTATGTATGGTTTGGGTGCCAAAGTTCGCGTTGGAGTATTTGAAAAGACGACGTTGAAAGGGGTGATGGAGATGAAGTCTTTGACGAGGTTGGTGAGGAAATTTATTTTACCAGCAAGCGCGGATGAGAACATTTTGTCTAGTAAAATGGATCGTAAAAATAACGCAGCTAACGTGAACAATAATTCAGACTTGTCGAAGATTTACTCCATCTTAGATGGAAGCATGGAGAGAAGAACGGAGGAGGAAAGAGATGCGGAGCGAGCGAATAGAGCGCCGACGAGCTGTAGGATTACGTTAACAAGTAAAATTTTACCCGGGCACACGATGAGTTGCGACTTGAGTTCCGGAGAGATGTACCAAGTCGATGATGGTTACGTCGATGGACCAACGGTAGCGCAAGCCTCGATCAGTTCTCGTGGACGTCGACAGGTGCATTATAAAGCGGGTGTGAGCCAGATTTTAGATAAGCATTTACCAGAGTTTGAAGCAAAGGTGGTCAAAAGCAAAGGAGCTGGGACTACTTTGTCTTCTTCGTCTCATGCTAAGAAATTTCAAAAGCCGCCTAGACGAGAAGCGCGGGCGGGAGTTTCCGTAGAACAGCAAGTCATGGTTTGGAAAGGAAGGCGTCGGAGAAAGAAAAAATTGAGCAGTAGCACGGTGAAAACATCAGCGAGTAGTTATTCTGCGCTGCCACAAATGCCAAATTTGACGTTTGGATTTATAGGTGGCGTCATTGGACGATGGAATTTGGATGGGAAACGTATCACCGCAAGATCATCGCGAGACGGATCCTTAAAGGTGCGAAGGCGCATGAAAAAGAAGCAGGACAGAGACGATACGTCTATGAATAGTAGAACCATGGATGACTCCATATTATCGAATGAAGATGACGATGAAGAAGATGATGATGACTATTATTATAACGATCGAACCTTAGATGTGTCGACGAATTCCGCACTCGATAACACTAACGCCGAATCTTCCCTTCTGCCGCTGAAATGCGAGTTGCATAACTTTCTTAGCGCATCGATGCACTTTCAAATCGGTTCGTTTTCAAGAGCCATCTTAGATTTAACGAGTATAGACGTACGAGTTGATATGGGAGCACGTCAAGAGCAACCAAGTGCTTTGAACTTGCGAGACTCAAATTTTGGGTACATGATTCCTGAGAATTTTGATAAAAAAATTTCAAATGTAAACGCTCATGACAACGTTGGAAAGAAAATAGCGAATAAAGCGCAAAAGTTCTTAACCATGGATGGTCTTTTAGTTCCTGATCCATCGTCTGTGACGGTGTCTTTGTGTCAACAGATTTTGGGACCGATTACTTTTAAAGGGGAAATCCGTGCGTCTGGGGGAGATACGCTGAATGCGTTGCGTGTAGGTGCCAAGAAATTGACGGAACGGAAGTCTTTGCAAGAATGCAGAGATGAAGCGAGCAAAGAATTAAAAAATCCAGAGATTATCTATGGCGTGGACTGTCCTTTGCCTCCGGCGTTAGGCACGGCGCGATTAGTTGGTTGGTACAACGTAAATAGGCAGGAAGCCTTTGTGGAATGTAGACTTTTCGATATGTAAAAAGCATACTAAGATTCAACAAAAAAGACGATAAGTACATGTAAGTTGGTACCACAATACTTGTTCTTCTATTATACTATCTATGCATACATCAACAGGCGTTCTCGCTCGTACTCGATGCTGACTGACACTTGTACGCATGCCTACGACTTTGGCATGATCTTGGCTAATTCTCTCGCCAACACTTCCATACCTGTCCCATCCACCGCCGAAGTGGCCAATATTTTCACCGGCTTACTTCCTACTTTTTCTTCATCCATACTTTCTACGCTTTCAATGAGTTCAGGAATGCGCAATTTTGCCCATTCCACGTCGCATTTGTTCAAACACAAAACGTGTGGTCGTATGACATACTCTGGATTATACAAACGAAGTTCCTCTCGTACGGTGGCATAGTCCCCAGCAGGATCTTGTGAACTCGCATCAACGACGCATACCATCGCGTTCGTTCTTCTCAAGTGCCTGAGAAATGCGCGTCCTAATCCTTTTCCTTTGTGCGCGCCGGCTATTAAACCAGGCAAATCAGCAATCGTCGGCGTTTGACTTTTAATTTTTGTATCGCTCGATTCTAATAGCAACTCTCCGTTATCTGCCATTTTTAAAAATTTTTCAACCTCGTCCTGTTCGTCCTTCCGCGTGTTTACGACACCAAGATTTGGCATCAACGTTGTGAATGGATAATTAGCAATCTCTGGCGATGCTTTCGTAATAGCTTTTAAGATTGACGATTTTCCTGCATTTGGAAGACCTACCAGTCCTATATCTGCAACCACTCGCATCAACAACTCGATTTGCACAGTCTCCCCATCTTCGCCTTTCGTCGCCTCCCAAGCCTTCGATTCGACTTCAACGGTCGATATTTCGAAATCATCTACGTATCCTTCTCTCTTTTTTCTACCTCTCAATCCCATGCTTTCGCTTCCTGCAACCTTTTCCGCTCGTCTTGCTGCTAAACCTCCATTGCCACCTCTCGCTACCAAGACTTGCTCTCCCGGTCGTGTCAAATCCGCAATCAATTCCCCACTCCGTTTCTTCCGTATCACGGTTCCTGGTGGTACTTTTATACACAGAGGTTCCATTTCTGGCGCCACTCTGTGTCGCTCTCTCCCCGGTTTCGCGTATTCTGCTGCTCCGCCATGGTACCCGCGTTTCGCTCGCCACTCTTTCCGTTCATGCAAGTGCAACAACGAATCTGTAAATCGATCACACACGATGTATACGGACCCCCCGATTCCACCATCCGCAGGTTCTGCCGATGGAAGTTCTATAAATTTTGCCTGTTGCGTACCGCGTTTGAATTTTGAATTTTTTACCACTTTTGGTTTCGCCTTCTTGAACGTTTCGCCGTCACCTCCTTTGCCTCCAGAGACGAGAATTATCGCTTCGTCGAAATACAAATGCGGTTGCTCTTTGCTCGGAGAACTGTTATCCGCATCAGTTCCTCCTCTCCCCTTCGAGGACGACGAAAATTTTACACCTCCTCCCGCACCTCCTTTCTGTTGTTGTTTTCCCTTTCGCGGTGAAGAGGAGGAGGAGGAGGAAAACGATGACGAAGCTTTTCTGCTCGCATTCGCCTTTGGAACGACACTCGAGGCGCGATTCTTTTTGCCACGACAATTTTGCCGACGAGAAATACTATTGCTAGCATTACTATCACCCAGATACAAGGAGGAGAAGGAGCGAGGTGAAGACAGCGATGACGATGCGTTCGATGCCACGAGCCAGGGCGGTGCGAACGCCATCTTCTCTCTCTCTCTCTTTCTTTCTTTCTTTCTTCGCGTCAATTGTTTATTAGGTATTGAAAACAACAACAAGGACGGCGCTTTTTCACGAAGAGAAAAAAAAATTGAAAGTGAGAGAAAAGGGCAAAAAGGGAGAGAGAGAGAGAGTGAAAGAAAAAAGAGGGCGTGGAAACGAGAGAGAGAATTTTGTGTAAAGTATAGAGGAGTGTTGAGTGACGGCGGCGTTTTTACTCTCCGCTCTCTCTTGCTATTCTTTCGTGAAGAATATGCGAGACGAAGACTCTACCATCCTCGCGCATATTCTTAACGAAAAAAAAGGGAGATGAATGATGCGAAGGAGGAGTAACAACGGAGGGGCGGGTGGATGCGCACGCTCTTCCGATAAAATGGTTGTATCCTTCTCTCCCCCACTCTCGTCGTTCTCTCTTCCGGTGACCGGAAAAGAGAAAGAAGAGAAAATGGGGGAGTCAGAGGCAGGTACGGTTCCATGTTTAACAAGGTATGGTGAAGGGGCCAACCGTCGAGACGCCATTATACGAACAACCCGTCAAGATATGTTCTTTAGGGCGATTTAACCAATTCATCATAAAGATAAAACGCTGTTTTATCGGAAGGGTCCTGCGCATCCCTGCGCAGTGGCGTAATTTTCGCTTTTCAATTTTTTTTACTTTTCCTCTATTTTGTGATATTCGAGATGAGAGAGACAAATACAAGAGGGTGTGAGAGTGGGTGTACGTACGGTACCTATATGAAATCTCCAACTATTAAAGAATGCTCCACTGTTATATATCACTGTATCCTATCTTTCATCACTTCATCTACGATACCGTCGCCAGGGATTGTCGCTAACTCTTCTAAGATGGCATCTTTTGTCGGCACTCCGTGCAAAGAAGAGGAAGCAAACTCAAAGCCGTCGTTTTGCAGTAACTTCACCACGTCGCGATGGACGCGCAGTGTTTCTGGTTTTACCGCAACCGCAACGAAGGAGCCACCATACTTGTCGTGAAAGAATAAAGCGGTGCTGCCACACCGTTTCTCTGAGTCGTCTAAAAAGGCTTTGATTGGATCGAAACCAACCAACAACGCTTCGCGAGCTTTTTCTGGACCGAGGTGTACGAGACGCTTTGGAAGTTTCGTCAGCGATAACACTTTCCGACGCTTTTTCTTCTCGTGAAGAAAATAATCCTCGTCGACATTGTCTTCCTCTTCTTCTTCCTCATCTGCAGCGGTGGATAGATTTGTTTTGAATGCGCGTTTCAAGGATTTTTTCATCTTAGCTTGCGTAAACAAAGCTTCGTCTGGAAACGGCAAGACGGATTTACGAAAGAGAAGTACGCCGTCAAATGCACTCATGTTCGGCTGGAACAGTTTTTTCCATATGATTTCTTCCTTTTCTTCTCCTATATTTTTTATTTTGGATGATAGGCTTCCTCCATCTTCGAGATACACTTGCAGAGTTTTGAGAGCCTTTGCAGCAATACTTTGTAATCTTTTTAAAGTGACTCCAGAGGGAATGTTTTCGCAGTCTAAATTTCTATCACGCGTCCAAAACGTGCCAGTCAGATCGTATGGCGTAAGAAGAACCATCGAAGGCGGTACATTTAATTTTCTCTTCTCTGATTTCTTTTTTGTCCTTCCATTCTCTTTATTATCATCATTGCTGTCGTCCTCCTCCTCCTCCTCCTCCTCCTCCTCCTCTTCTTCTTCCTTCATAACCGAGGGCAAGAGTGAATCTTCCGCTCTTTTGATAGCATCTCTGGAAACGGCGCAGTCTTTACCGTTTTGTCCTCCTGCACTTTCAGGATCAAGGACAAGAGGTAATATACCAAAAGGATGCGTGCAAAGGAGCTCTAGGAATCGTGCAAAAGCAACTTCTCTCGAATTTGGTGGACTCAATCCACCCGGGTGACAAAACACTTTTGCGACCATCAACTCAATAATTTCATCCAAAAAATGCGGAGAGAACATCTGGGAAGCTATCCATCGCTTTGCAATTTGTACTGCAATTGCAAACGTCGGAAATCTCGATGAAATAGATGCAAGCAACATCGCGTGTTTCGATACGATCGTTTGCTCAGCCTCAATTTCTCGAATTAAAGGACCGCCATTTGAGGCATTCAAAAATAATCGAAACGCGTAACCTTCATGTAATATGTCGACAGTTCCATCGTTCGAAACAATGTTTGGAGTTCCGAACGATTGTTTCAGTTTCTCTGCGATTTCAATTGCCATCAACTGCTTTGTTTTTACGATTTCCTCTTTCTCTTCGGGCCAACGACCCGAACCTTCTAATTGTACTAAAACGTTCAACGTTCTTGGACATGCTGATATGACTTCATCGTCTCTTCCTAGACTAGCACCAATGCCAAACATTAACGGATGTTGCTTTGGGGGAAACGGATCGCATCCACGAAATGCCGCTGAAATTGGTTGAACATTATACACTTTTAGTGGTACGTCTTTCATTTCTTTCATGCGTCTCGCCAACCGATCTAAAGTTTGCAAAAGATGTTTCGAGTGCTCTGCAACAGCCATGAAAGAGCCATTCGAAGAGGATAACAAATCGTCAAACACTTTTGATGTCCATGTGATTGAATCGATATTTTTGACATTTTTCTTCAGCGCATATTCCGCTGCAACGGCTGGAATATGATGCCTTCTTGATGCGGGCACAAAGCTCCACACAACTGCTTCACAAATTCGCGCATCTTTGAAACGGCGAAGCTCTGATTTTTCGCCCCAAAAAGCTCGAAACACCTTTGCTTCAGCCTCGTTATCTGATGGTGGTCCAACATCAATTACTTTCAAACCATTCTTGGGATTTAATTTTATCCCGATCCATATCTTTTTCGAATTGCATGCGCTTCTTCCAACACTCGCGCACCTCACGGCGTCTGCGCGATCGTTCATAGCGATTTTCATAACAGAAGAGATCTCCTCTTCTGCGATGCGAGTCTCGGACGAAATATCTTTTACATCTTTCCGAGACGATGACGGTGATATTTCGACTTGCATGTGAACATCATACCGAACCGCCCTCGGTAAATCGGTTAAGAATACTTCCACAAATGCATTTCTTCCAGCTTGTTCTAAAACTTCGCTTGATTTTACAGCCTCTTGCACCAATTCTTCAACCGCACCTTGAGATAGTCGCGAGGCCAAGTTCAGGGACCCGCACGGACTCAAGAAGACCACGTTAAAGGCTCTGAGCCAACTTCCTTTCGTCTCCTCATCCAATCCCGGGTTACAGAATACACCGCCGGTAAAATAATTCGGATTGTTACCACTTTCTAATTCGCCAATAATTTTGCTGCTACTACTTGTTTTACTTGTTATACCGCTACTGTTTTTCTTCGCTATTGCTAGAGTGACAAAAAACCCTTGGACGAGTTGATTCGCGTCCATTGCTGGCGAAAGCGCATCACTCGTTTCAACCATGTGTGCTAAGAGGCACGAAAGGAAAAAACCGGTGATACCATCGTTGGAGTAATCAAACAGACGTCGTCTGGACGCCCACGCTTTGATTAAAATTGAAGCCGCGCCTAGAAATTTTACCTCTTTGTAAATATTTTGCACCCACTCGTTGATACTTTGCATAGCCGCGTCCTCCGCAATGGATTGCGAGTACCGAGGCGACTCAAAACGGCCTTCAGTTTTCTTCAAATTTGATTTTGTTGGACCGAGTCTCTGTTTTGGGAACAAATTGGCGGCGCAACATGGCAACACTCGAATTTTTAAATCTCTTTCGTGATCCTTGATGGTTATAATCAAGCACGGCTTTCTGTTGTCGTTTTGATAAAAAGTCAGATCGCACTTCTTCACTGGTGTCGTCTTTTTATTTGTATTCATTAATTGTTTTTGTGTGTGCTTTAAATATGACATTCGTTTCAAATGGTACCGATGATCCAAATAGTCTTTCTCATTGAAACACGAAGAGGGCATTTCGATGGCTACATCAATTGCTGGCGTTGTACCATCCTCACCGTCCTTGACTTCCCTATTATTCGTGCTAAAGCTCAACGCCCCTCCGTAAGAATGACTTCCAACTACTTTAATAGAGCTCGGAGGTTTAAATGTCATCGTTTTTGCATTCATATTTGTGTGCGAAAACAAATATTTTGCGGACACATTGATATCATCCACATTCTCCTCGCCTGCGGCCGGCGGCGTCGTCAATTTCAGTTTCAGTTCTTTCTCTTCTAAACCTGTGCGATATGTAAGATATGTTGTGTTTGGTTAATGAAGAATTGGACTAGGACTCTTTTACGATATGAAATGTAAGAGTAAGAAAGAATATGTGAACATGTGGTGAATGAGGAGAGTCTCAGTTATATGCTTGTCATTTTGAACATCACGGGGATGGTCAGCTCTCAAAGATTAAATTCATGTATCGTCACCGACTTCCTTCTTCATTCATATTCATATTCACTCATTCCTTCATTCTTTATCTCACGAGACGGGATGAAACAATATGAGTACATACCTTTAAGCAAAGATGTCAATTGAGCGACGGCGCTTTTTCCCAAAGCCGTGTGTTGACATCGCGTGTCTTCCAAAGTCGCTTTCAAAAGCGCATCGTCCAAACTACCGCTACCATTGCTGCTGGTCGGAGTAGTAGCACCACGCATTGTTGTTGTTGTTGTTGTTGTTGTCGTCGTTGATGATGATGATGATATTGTGTGTTTATAAATTCATTTTATTTGTCTGTTCGACTGTTTAAGCCGCCACTTGCAAAAAATGGAGAGTTTTTTAGAAGAAGGTAACATACCTGGTACGTCGTCGTAAAATTAAGGAAGAAACATTCTGCATACTTTTCTGTACCATACCATACAAACGTACACACACACGCACACACACATATATGTATACATATATATGAACGTCTTGACGCAAATAAAAAACCAACAAGACGCCTCTCTTAGAGAGGTCGAGTTAGGTCTCCCGGAATCTGCTAGTTGGCACGCGAAATACAAACACTCAGCGTACATTTTCGTCGGTGGGTTACACTCGGATTTAACCGAAGGCGACGTGTTGGCTATTTTGTCGCAGTACGGAGAAATCGTGGATGTGTTCATCCCTAGGGACGAAAGGACCGGGAAATCCAAAGGTTTTGCGTTCGTGTGTTACTTAGATCAGCGATCGACGATATTAGCGGTGGATAATTTAAACGGAAGTAAAGTTTTAGGAAGAATTTTACGCGTGGACCACTGCGAAGACTATCGGTTGCGAGAAGAGTTTAACAGGAAGATTTTAAAATGGAAGTGCTCTTTGTGCGGAGGAGATAACTTTGAAGGAAGAGAGAGATGTTTTAAGTGCGGTGGGAACGCCCCTAAGGAAGCGTACGTGGATGCAAAGAGAAGTGAACAAGAGGAAGAGGAAGCCTCTTCTTCGTCCTCTTCCGAACAAGAGGTGGACGAAAACAGGAAACAACCGGAGCGACGTGAAGAGGAGGAGGAGAAAGACGAGCAGACGCTCATGAATGAATTGAAAAAACGAAAAGAGATGGCGGAGAAGCGCGCGAAGGCTATCGCGGAGGGAAAACCGTTTCCTCAATATGAAGAGGAAAGAAAAGAGGATGGAAGATCAAAGAAGAGAGTGAAGAAAGAGAAGAAAGAGAAGAAAAAAAATTCGAGGAAGAAAGAAAAGAAGAAGAAGAAAAAGGCCTCATCGTCGTTGTCGTCGTTGTCGTCGCTGTCGTCGTCGTCGTCGCTGTCGTCGCTGTCGTAGTGTTTGTTCCTATATAGCAGTAATAATTGTAGAAGTAATAGTATTAGGAGGAGTATAGTCTCGTGCGTGGTTCTAGTAGATGTGTAAAAACAACGAGAGTATGAAGAGGCGCGGAGAACGACCGAAAAAAAGGACCACGTCTCCATCTTTGGACATTGGACGTTGGAAGGGAAAAACTCAAAAATAAGTCGCCTGTGCTGCCACGGGAAGAGATTTGTGTGGAAAAAAAAAGGGAAATCGGCATTCGTAAATAACCTGCGTACACACGCGGTGGTTTACACACATACACGCACGCATAAACAAAAAAGAAGCGAAGAAAACACCCAGACGCACGCTCTCGCGGGCGCGGCAGAAAACACGAAATATACGCGCGGAAAAAATTAGAACTATCTAAACGAACTTTCTGAATCCGCGCCCTTTTTCACAAACCGCGGCTTGATGTTTTGGCTGACGGGGCCGATGTATGGTCTTGAGAAAAAGAAAAGAATGGTTTCGTCGAAAAAGACGTCGACACTTGCCAACCTCGGCCATTTATTGTTTCTTTACACGTTCTCTTTGTCTGTGTATTGCATTACGTTCACTTCCTCTTTCGTTCGCGCCGGTGAATCTCCTGTTGAATACACGTTGACAAAATCGACCGGGATTCACGAGAACACAGATACATTTGCGTACGACAGAAACCTTTTTGAGAAGGCGATGGCGGCGATAAAGGAGAAAAATTCTTCATCAAAGTCTCTGTATTCTTCAAAGTTTATGTCGGCTAAACTGGGAGCCACTCGCCCCGAAATTAATAACATCAACTCGAATGGGAAGGGCGTTGGTGGTCTCGGCGTTTGTGAAGGCGATTGCGACAGCGATCGAGAATGCGGAGTCGGTCTGACCTGTTTTCAGAGAGATGGATCCGAAGCTGTTCCCGGGTGTTCGGGAAGTGGGAAAAGTGGTTGGGATTATTGCGTGGCCATAAAACCATTGGACTCCTCACGCAATGGAGGGGGCGGCTACGGCATGTGCGAAGGTGATTGCGACAAGGATTCCGATTGCGATGCCGGTCTCAGATGTTTTCAGAGA
>Ga0163180_10000534_pt1 | contig 22254 bp, 9 predicted proteins | sample AtlANTMetagenome_2_FD_109647 | JGI IMG/M metagenome (GOLD analysis project Ga0163180, IMG submission 109647) | Marine eukaryotic phytoplankton communities from the Atlantic Ocean - Atlantic ANT 4 Metagenome | ecosystem: Environmental > Aquatic > Marine > Oceanic | place: North Atlantic Ocean...
CAGCACCGCATCCTCGCCCTCGATCGCAGAGGTCAGGATGATGAGGTCATCCCACACGATGGGCGTGGAGCACCCGCGCCCGGGCAACTCGGTCTGCCAGACCAGGTGGTCCTCATCCAACTTCGCGGGGTAACTCCCCTTGGCCGTGGATCCGGCATCCGCCACCCCGCGCCACGAGGGCCAGCGTAACTGTTCAGCTTGCAGCACGGTCGCTGAAAGCACAGCGACCCCGAGAATAAGTGGAAGGGAACTCGTCTTCTTCATAGCGATCCAGATTGATGCCATTACAGGATATTCCTCCCGGGGAGCAAGGTCCAAGGAAGTCGCGTTCAGGTGACCTCGCCTCCTACTTCCCCAGAATGGCCTTCAATGGTCCTTCCAGGGCATCCGCCCAGATCTGGTGACCCACCTCGCTCGGATGGGTCGTGTCCGGCATCATCTCCTTGGACAGATGCCCTTTCTCATCGAGAAACTTGGGCCCAATATCGAGGAAGGTCACGTTCTTGAGGTCCTTGAGAAGGTCCGGGAGATAGGAATTCAGCTCGATGATCTGCTTCCGATGGGGATGGGAAAGCTCCCGGCGGCGGGGGAAGACCCCGAGCACGAGCACCTTGGCCTCTGGATAAAGATTCTGGAGCTTGGCCGCAATCGCCTTCACCCCGTCGGCGGCCTCCCGCGGCTTGTCACTTCCCCAGCAGATATTGTTGGTTCCGATCATGACCACCGCGGCCTTGGGCGGGGACTTGGGCTTGGGCATGTGGTCGAGTCGCCAGAGGACGTGATTTGTGCGGTCCCCTCCGAATCCGAGGTTCAGGGCCTTGAGGGGTTCGAAATGCTTCTTCCACACCTTCTCTCCGATACTCTCGAAATTGTGGGTAATGGAATCCCCGACCATAAGGAGCTCATACTCCCCCTCCTTCATCGCCCCGATCTTCTCCGCCTGGCGCTTGAACCACCATTCCTCGACCCGGGGCTGCGGGGTGACTGCCGGGCCTGCCGGAGCCGCCTCTTCGGCCCCCACGGGCACCATCACCAGTAAAGGAATTAATGCCACGAGAGAAATAAAAAGCTTACACGTCATGGGTCACTTAATGTCCGGAAAGTAGATCCTCTGCAAGGACGATCGAGCCGCTCCCTCAATTCGGGAGACCACCCGGGACCATTCCCCAGCATCCTAATTTCCTCGCCGGAGCGGAGAAAATCCCGGAGAGTGGCTGACGCAATTCTTCCCATGAACGGTCACGGAACCATCCCATTACTGATGCTCTCTTTCTTCTTGGTGCTGCTTTCTGGCATCGGGGTTGGGGCCGCCCCCACTCAGGGCAATGTCAAGGTCCTGGGAATCCGTGTGACCTTCGCGAACTTCAAGAACGCCCCGGGCCTCTCCACCATCGCCAATCGACTGCAGGGTGCCAAGGTCAGTTACGCCCGCTACTCCTACGGGAAACTCAACATCACATACGATACCGTGGAGGTCAGCCTTCCCCGCAACCGCAACACCTATGATGCGGGGTCGCTTGCTGACGCCGCGGAACTCCGGGCCCGCAACAAGGGATTCAACCCCGCTGGTTACGCCATCGTGGGGTTCTTCCACGGCGGACATGCCTCCGGTAACAAGGCCATCGTCGGGGGCAAGCGCTTCTGGACCAACACCGGCGGAGCCACCATCCACGAGATGGGACACAACTTCAACTGGGGTCACCAGAACCGCTGGGTTCCCAATGGCAGCAACCCGATCGGGGCCGGAGAAGTCCAGACGCCTGACATGTGGCACTTCATGGCCAACAGCTCCACCGACGCCGATCCCTACGACAAGTGGACCCGCAACTGGATCACGGGTCGTCACAACATCACCAGCGAGGGCAGTTTCACCCGCCGCCTCTATACCTGCGACCAGAAAAATGCCGAACCCGACAATGACAAGCGCGTCCTCCGGGTCACGAGGGACACTGGAAACAGTGCCGCCTACTGGATCGGATTCCGTTCCCGGTTGATGAACAAGCAGAACGATGGGGCCACCGGGAAGAATGAACTCCTCCGCCAGGGCCTCGTCTTCTACTGGGACCGGGGGACCGTGGGCGGACAGAACGTGGTCCTCATCGACCTCCACCCGGAGCAGGGCGGGTGGGATGATCATTCCCTCCAACCCGGGGAAACCTACGCCGATACCGCGGGCAAGGTCTGCATCACCAACCTCGGCCGCGGCGGCGAGACCCCGAACGAATACATTGATGTCCGGATCAACAAGGGGGCGTTTCCCGATAACCGGGCCCCGGAACCGACCTGGGATGCACCTGCCACCTGGGAAGCGGGGGTGCCCCTCAAGATCACGATCACTCCCAATGATCCCGACGGAGATGAAGTAGCCTGCATGTGGAAAACCACGGGGCGAGCCATCCCCCACAACCAGAGCAGCCCGGTCCTGAATCAGACATGGAACGTAGCCGGAAGCTATCAGGTCCGCGCCGTGGTCTCCGACATGAAGGGAAAGACTGCTACCCTGAGCCGAACCATCACCGTCACCGGAGATTATCCAGTGACCTTTGCCAACGCCGGGTTCGGGCCGTGGGCCGGCAATGAAGACAATACCGGATGGAGCGCGGACGTGCTGGTTGACGGCGAGGTAGCCGCCACTGCCAACCTGTCGGCCAATGCCCTGCGCGGGGATTTCGAGACTTCCGCCACCCAGGTCCGCAACGACATCGCCGGGAACAAGTCCCTGGTCATGATGGTTCTCAAGGACCCCGTGAACGGGGGCGGCAACGAACCCGTCTCGCAAGCCTCCCTCCAACTCTCCGTCACCGACGTCCGGCTGGGATATATTCTCGATGGCATCTCGATGACCTCCAATGGGGCCGTCTTTTCCCCGGAGGAGCTAACCGACATCCAGTTCGATGGAGAAGGCACCACCGTGGTGGATGCCAGCAGGTCCACCAATATCCTTGCCGGTGGAGTCGGGGATACGCCCAGCCCACTCTCCGCGGGGGATACCGTAAACTTCATCGGTCCCGGCGCCTGGGACAATGCCAACGGATTCACCGGAAATACCCACAGCCTGAAATGGAGTATTGATGCGGCTGGATCGACCTTTCTCGGGGGTGACTATGTCACCGAATCAGCCCCCTCCCTCGCCAACGAACAACTGGCCTTCGGGGTCGGCATGAGTCGGGAACAGGGTTCCGGATCCTTCTCCTATTCCGACTGGGCCACGGCAATCTCGGGACTAACCGGCCCCGAAGCCGCCTTCGGGGCAGATGCTAACGGAGATGGCATCGCAAATGGTCTCGCCTTTCTCCTGGGAGCTCAGGATGCCAACACTGACGCCAGTGATCTCCTCCCTGACTGGAGCTCCACCGAGGGCCGGACCACCCTGTCCTTCCGTCGCTCCGACGATGCCTCCCCGTCCATCCGGGCGGTAGTGGAATACAGCAGCACCCTGCAATCGTGGACCTCCGCTCTGGAGACCAACCGCGGGGTAATCATCACGGTGGACGATGATTTCTACGAACCGGGCATCGACCGGGTGAACGTCAGCATCAGCAACAGTCTGGCCGATTCCGACACCCTGTTCCTGCGCCTGAGGACCCAGCCCTGAATCAAGGGAGCATCCTGAGAGATGTCATTTCCCCCGGAAGGATTTCTATTTCGTTAACCCGGACTGGCTTACTGAGGATTCGAACCTTGTAGCGACCTGATCCAAGGGTAATGGGCTCTCCATCGACGCGACCGGTAGCTACAATCTTGCCCCCCGCATCCTCAACTTCAAAATCCGGCAGGAGTGCGGTTTCGATGGAATCCCTGAGCCCCTTGGCATCAGTAGCATCGAAGTATCCTCCGTGGCCGATTCCTGCCCACTCCTCAAACTGGCGTTTCAGGCCCGGGTCACGAATGGCAAAGCCAATAATGTTGAGACGGAAATCAACTCCGTTTGCTGCCAACCCAGCAACCGCTTCCTCCGGGTTACCTTCACAGGTTTCCTTCCCATCCGTAATAAGCACAACCAGCCTGCGGCCGGATACTCCCGCCAGATCCCCTGAAACCGCTTCCAAGGAGGCCCCGATAGGAGTCCTCGCTAGGTTCACAGCATTGATCCCACGGATGGATTGAACTGCTGATCGTTTGTCCAGGGGAGCAAGGGGGATCTCGAGATCCGTCCTGCAGGAACCTGCTTCGCGGTGACCAAATACACGAAGCGCGAAATTGGTGTTCTTCGGCAATGTCCTGCTCACGAAATCGAGGAGGACTTCCCGAGCAACATCAATGCGGCGGCGTCCGTCACCCATCCGCTTGAGCATGCTGCCGGAGGCATCGAGAATAATTTCAACCGCATCCTCTGGTCCGATTCCCGTTATCTCCCTCCCCTGGAACGGTGCAGACGAGATTTTCAATTTGCCGGGAGGGGACTCCTTGATGCGTGCGCCAGATACCAGCAGTTTGAATGAAGCGGGACGACGCAGGGCAGCCTTCGCCTGCTGAAAGGCCCCCTCAAGCTGGCCAAGACTCTTAATTGGATAGTAGGCACCGCCCCCTGCATCAGCCCAGTCCTGAACAACGTCGACATGGCGAGCCTCTCCCAGGGGGTGGAATCCAAAAATCGGCGTTCGCATACGTTCAAGCAGGTTCCATTCCTCCACCCGAACGCTGTAGTCTTCAGGGGCATCGGCATCCGTGATGATCACGATCGCTCGATTTCCGGGGATCGGTTCTAACAACCTAAGCGCCTCAACCAGATTGTCATGTGCCGCGCTGCTGGAACGACGTCCATAGCCACGTAACGCAGCCTGCATTTCGTGCTCGCTGATCCCCCAGTCTTTCAAGAGAAAACCACCGTCAGGACTTTTTGCAAAGGGCAGTAACTGGACACGCTCAGTAAAGGGATCAAGTTCCTCACAAAACGATGACAACGCAGCGTGAATTCGAGATCTGTAACGCTCCATGCTCCCGCTGTCATCCCAGAGGAATACGTAGGACCGCTCAGGCTCATAAATCCGCAAAAGAATCTCATCGCCTGGACGGACTGGAACATACCGTGTGCGAGACCGGTCTCCTCGATCTATTGACGTGATCTCGATCGGTCGCCCTCCCCGATCAAAGGCTTCGAGAGCAGCCTTGTCGTATCGCTCCCCGCTGAGACGGCATGCCAGGTGATTGATATCACCCGCGGGAGCGACTACACGAAACCAGGATTCACGTCCCTCATCAATCCAGACCGAACCAGTCACCTCCTGTCCTACCATGATCTCCGTGGCACCTTGACGGTCCGCTCCGCCACCCTGAGGCACCCTCGGAACAACAACCGCAGGTTGTGTCACCCTCTCATAGATCGCCTTGCGCTGATAAGCTCCCCACTCGCCGAGAATGCTGCCCGGGCCCGCCTCGATCACCCCGGGCAGTGGATAAAACCCTGCATACTGCTTGCCCTCGGGTGGCAGTGGGATCTCGAATTTCACGAAACGTGCCCATGTTCCCGCTGGCACGCGCATCCCTGTCTCCCCCACCGGGTTGAGCCTGGTTTCACCGAGTTCACTCCAAGGGCCAAAAGGGGTATCTGTGCTGACCGATACCCTGACCTTAGTCGGGTTGACCTTCGATCCATCCGGGCGATGTTCCGGATCATTGCGCCAGATGATCGATTCGACCCGGGCACATCGATTGTCATGAAATGCAATGACTCGCATACTCTTCTCTTCATTCTCAAAGACAAGGTGACCACCCAGGTGTTCTGCACCAATATCGTGCATAACCAACGGAGAGCCCTGATGTGCAGCAATGACCTTCCACTCTGCCAAGGCCATTAATCCTACATTTTTTCCGTGCTGAATATTCACAGGAACCAGGCGAACGAAACGCGCATCGACAGGCTTGCCGAATACGAAGGGCTGCTCTTCGAAATGCGGTGCCAGTTCACCCGCAAACACCTCGGTGAAATCTCGTCCGTTCATGGAGGACTCGATCCGAAACTCGCGTAACCCCTCACCGAGATCCCGTTCGGAATCGAGCCTCAGAATCGTTCCGCCCAAAGGCCAGACCATGTTTCCCGGCAGGGCAATCTCGGACTGCTGTGGCTCACGGATACTCGTAAGAAGAGACCTCCCTCGGTTATTAAAACCATCCATCAGAGCCAGAGTTCTTTTCTCCACCCGGTTGGCATCACCTTGGTTCAACCCGGTCGGAACAACCGGCTTCGCATTGAATTCAAGGGCCGCCAAATTGAACCGACCAATTAATTCTTCAGGCAACGGCAAGTCCTCCCAGGCCTCAGTGGTTGGCTCCTCTCCTGGCAGGATCGACAAACGAGCAATCGATTTCCGTGTCTTCGCGGCACCCTCCGGCGTCCACAAGACGGCAATCTCCACTGCCTCATCTGTCGGAACATGGGCTTTGAGGCGCAAGACAAGCGGTATTTGATTCCCGGAAGGAGTCCCGACCTCGACAGTCACTTGATGGTTAGTGGTCAGAGTTTCGATCTTACCTCTTCCAGCACCCGCCAACTCTAACATTCCACGGATCTGCTGCGGATCGGAACAATATGCTGCCGCCCGCAACTCCTGACCCCAGGTCAATTTTAACTGATCCGACTCCTCCACGTCTGACGCCAGGGGAACCGGAGTAATCATGAAAGAATACGGCTCCTCCTGCACCTTGGTCGACTTTAGTTGAATCCCGTAGTAGCCCCGGGGAAGAGCCACGATTTCATCGAACGGCTCCCCTGAGGCGACCTTTTGATCAAGGCAGATCAACCCGTGCCGGAAGAGTCGGACCGAAAGAAGTCCGCCTTCGGGAGCCCGCGCGCTGATTCGAACCCGACGGGCTCCTTGCAAGTGAAAACGAAACCAATCTGCATCGTTACGTTTTGATATGAGACCTCGATAGGACTGCTTAAAGACTACCGGCTTGGACTGCCCGAAATCCGCATTAGGCTCCTCCTCGAAGAACGGGTCTGGCACCGAAGTAACAAAAGCTCGGAGGGTATAATCGGCATCCTTGCCCTCAACGCTAAAGACGTGCCGGCCCTCCGTGAGGTGGAGATATTCAAACGTCGCCGTTTTTCCCCGCTCGCTCGCCAGGGAGACACCGTTCACCAGATAATTCAGGCTGGCTGTCTCCCTGCAGTGTAATTCCACGGTGGCAAGATAGTTTCCTTCCGGGATTTCAAGCAGGTAACAGTCTGCATCTTTTCCGATAAATCGTCCCGTGACTTGCCAGTGACCTTCTGGCACACGGGCAAACGCGGGGAGCCACATCCGGTCATGCCGATCGTTGGGCTCAAATTCAAATCCATCCTGCCTTGGGCCGCTCTGGCGCACCGTCAGGTGAAAGTGCTCCTCGTTCTTTGGCACGGTCACCTGCAGGGAATAGATACCCTCAGGCAGGCCGAGGTCGCTCACCACCAACTGCTGTCCGAGGCCTTCCCGCCACAGAAGATTACCGTCCTCATCCGAGAGCTCAAACGAGAGGGAGTTCTTCGAATGCACGACCGCTATCTCATGAAGAAACGAAGCCTGCTCCTTATTGATCTCCAGCGCGTATTCGAGGCGCCGAGTCTCGCCATCAAGTTTCTCGGAGACGATATCTCCCGGCTGGAGGGTCCGGAGTTGTTTGTGAGGAACGGTAACCCCGGGAGGAGCAGGAAGCCCCACCAACTCCTCCATAAGATTCCGCGTATTGGCAGCAAGCCGCTCGTGGCGAGAGGGAGGCTGTGGGGCAGGCAACCTTGGATGCTTCACCAGTTTTCCTGTCCCTACCGGGTCCTCTTCATCCGGCGGGGCAGTCCCCAGCAGGTCCACCTTGAGTGTTCCAATGGTTTCCTCCTGCAGAAGAAGGACAAGCGTGGCGGGCTTTCCCTCAGGCACTTCAAATACTAGGTGCCCCTTATCCTTGGCACCTGAAAATTTCAGGACAACAGGATCCGGGAGATGCCCGGGTTGCCCGGCCAGGTAATCCGCTCCCGCTGCCACAGCTCGCCCGTTCCAAAGCAACTGGAACGCGGAAAGTGGCAGGGAAAGACTTTCGGAAACACCCTCTTCAAAAACTAGATCCGCAGTCACTTGATTGACCAACTGCAGATTGACAAGCAGCAGCTGACTGTCTGGCTCAAGTGGCCGTGCGTCCCCGAATCCCCCGAGGAGTTCATGACGTATGACCCGCATCCCCAGCCGCTCGTTGCTGGTCTCGGGAAAACCGGGGAGCTCCGCTTGTGCAGAGAAAGCCATGACACCAAGGAGCAGCACGCGGAACCGGGACAAGCAACGAGAATTCATGGCATTTGGTTGACCCGAGGTTGTCATTTTGACTGCGACAAGAAACTCACCCACATCATTTAAGAGCCTCAAGCACCGTCTCTTTCACTGCCTCTTTTACCGCCTCTCCAGGACGTAAGGGAATCGGGCTGCAGTCCTTAATCCAATTTATCCTCTCCGAATCCGTCAGTTCCGTTCGGAGAGATTGGAACGCTTCAATCCGCATTTGCGCATACTGCCAAAGGCATTCGGTGCTACTAAGAACGGAGTTCACCTCATCCCATATCCCATATATTCGCAATGCGATGGCGAGATGGTTCAACAAGTATTCAGTCTTGCCCTGACCCCCGACCCAGTTTTCTGCACCTGCCATCCCAAGAACTTCCCCACTGGTCAGGTTGAGACGCCACCAAACCCATGTCCCTAGTTCACCATGTGAACGCGCCACGAGAACATAGCCTGCCTCAAGATCCTTATTCATGGCCTCAAGGGCTGTTGTGGGAATCTCGCCAGATTTCAGAACCGGATCCTCCTTGGTTGCTATAGTTTTCCATCCCCTGTAGCCGTCTGCCGCGAATAAGCGGGCTGTACTACTTACTCCATCCTTGCCCACGCCTCGTAATGCTTCCGTCTCAATAATCGAATCGCGAACTCCACTTGCCATCCGAGACCGAAAGCGATGCTCCGGTTCCGGAAGCACAGTTTCCATGTGGTTTTCGATGAAATCGACCGCACACCTGACAGAAAGCTGGCCACCCTCTCCCACTGTGAGACGTTCCCACCACGCAATCGCATTTGGCTGAGCCTGAAAGGTCTCATCCGATGCCCTGGCAGCAGAGATTCCATACAACTTGGTTGGAAAGCCATGAAATTTCCTAGAGACGTTCTGTATCGACTCTGATTTGACCTTCGCGTGCCATCCCTCTCCTCCCTTCGCTGTAATATAATCGGTGGCCAATCGTAAACCCAACCGCGCAGCTGACTGCTTCTGGGTTGCAAAGGAAGCAGGGAGATGCCCGCTGGTCAGGAGGAGATTGATTCGACTGTTGAGGGCCAGGGAACGCTTCAGCAACTGGTCCTCATTCAATTTGGCGGCGGCGTCTTCAAGTCGGGTATACAGCGGCCTGGTCATGACACGAACCTTGTCCTGACCAGGCGTTCGAAAGGAAAACTCAATCCGCACTTCCTTCAGAATCCCGGTATCGTTGTCGGAGGTTCCTCCGAATTGCTTGTTCAGGAAGCCGAGAGCCTTGCCTAGTCCCTCTTCGTTCTGGCCAGTGACGCCAATCCGGGACACCGGGATGAGGCGACCGCTCCGGTCGATGGCATTCCCTACCGACGGCTGCATTCCCTCCAGGCGGATCAAGGGGAGCCATGCCCGGGAGGCTGCCATACGTCTGGTCAGAGGGCTCGCCGTTCTCGATTCCTGGACTTCCTCGATGAGGGTTTCCACATCAACGAGATCGGCCGGAACCAACTGAAGCTGTCCGGTGATCAGTCCCGCCATGGCGGTGGGAATCCACCGCTCCAAAGCCACCTGTCTCCTTATCTTTCTTTCCCGCTGCTGCACCACGACAACCTTGATTCCCACCTGATGAAGCCAGACATCCGGGATCTCGTCTGGCGCACAGATATTCATCTCACCGGCAGCAGTCGGCGCCCGGGAAATCAGATGAGCGCTTTCCCAGGAATCGTTCTTAGAGGAGCGATGTTGCACGTAGAAATAGCGACCCAGCATTCCGGCCCAGGGATCGTCTGGTGCCGGGGAGATCCTTTCCCCGGCCAACTGGAAGAGAGCATCCCACTGGTCTCTCAGTGTATCTTTTAATGCCCCCTCAACTCTTTTCTCGATGCTGGCCTGTCGCTCGATAAACTTGGAAGCTTCCCCCCGACCAAGTCCCGAGGAGTTGCAGAATGACTCAAGCATCCCTGCCTGAAGAATACTTCGTTGGTAGCCGGCCCGGCCGCCCCTGAGCTGCCGGGAGACGGCTTTCCGCAACATCTTCTGCTGTTCCAGACTGGTCTCGAAATGCACAAGGCGGACCTCCCTTCCACCGGCCTCAAGCAGGGCGGCGAGCAAGAGGTTGCGATCCAACAGGTTGCCTTGCCGGGCAAGCAGGGTCCCCCTCGCTCCCTTGAGTACTCCGGCATAGGGCAACCACCGAGTTTCGTTCCGGACCCATCTGATCAGGCTGGCGGGTGCGGTCCCGATCGCTTTCTGAAGCGCACCGATATCAAAATCCGTAGCGTCCAAATGGCTCAGCTCAAATTCCGCCGCTGCATAGTAAGGCCGGGAAATTTCCTTGAGACTACGCTGAGACCCGGGCTGCTGAGCCAGCAACTGCAGAGGAAGTGCAGCCCAAGAGGCACAAAATAGATACCCTGCGAGCCTGCGTGCCGGGATTCGCAGAAAATAGAGCAACGGGGTCATTGGCTTCTGAAGATGTCTACCGGGAAGAATTTATCCAGTTTTTCAGATAAATTACATGCACATCGCTAATCCGGTCTCAAACAGGAGCCCGGATCCGATGCCAATGACGATAGACAGAGCAAACGACCTGACTCGGCGCTCAGGATGCCAGCACAAACACCAGCGATCTCCTCCCGGCCTGAAGCTCCGCCCTTGTCCTTACAGCCTTCCGACGACGCTGGCACCGCACCCTCCAACCCTCCCCTGAAACCCTCGGACGGGGGAACCCGGCGAATTTTGAAAATCTCCCCGGAGATCCACGGTTGAGAGCAGGTAACCACATTACCTGAAGCCACCGTGAAACTGACCAAATCGATCTCTCTCCTTGTTTTCGCCCTTATCCCTGCCTCTGGCTTGGCCATCGGCTTCCCTGACCCTCTGGTAATTCCCGACGGGCATCGGCAGAAGCTCAACAGCCCGCTGGGTAACAACCGGGAAGTGGTTTTTTCCCGGTCCACTCCCGACAGTTCCACCGTGGTCTACATTTCAAATCAGGACGATGAAGATGCCTACGAGCTCTACAGCGTGCGCCTCGACAGCAGGGAGGTTACCAAGCTCAGTGACACCCTGGTAGAGAATGGGCACGTGGTCCACTTTGAGATCAGCCCGGACAGCTCCACCGTAGTCTACGTCGCTGACCAGGACACCGACGGGATCTACGAACTTTACAGCGTGCCAGTCGATGGTGGGGTTCCCTCCAGGATCCACATCCCTCTTCAGCTCTTTGGAACCGAGGGCGTCGGCAACTTCCGGATCAGCCCGGATGGAAGCATGGTGCTCTTTACCGCGGACTTCGATCCCTCGGCCGAAACCTACGCGCTTTATCGTGCCCCTATTGACGGAGGCGACATCATGCAGGTAGCCGGCCCCCTGGCAGAGGGGCGGGAATTCGAGGATTTCAGGATCAGTCCGGATGGAAGCACCGTCATCTACCTCGCTGATGAAAACATCGCGGGCCGCCCGGGCCTTTACAGTGTCTCCATCGACGGTGGTATCGCGATTCAGATCAGTGGCAGCGACGCTCCCTTTGGCGATGGGGTTGAACGCTTCGATATCAGCCCGGACGGATCCACCGTGGTCTACGTCAAGGAGTCCTTTTCGACTGACCTCTACAGCGTGCCCATCGACGGTGGAGCTTCCACCAGGATCAATGATCGCCTTTTCTCCGGACCCGGTCCCTTTGCCACCAGTGACGTCGACAACTTCGCGATCAGCCCCGACAGCAGCACGGTGGTTTACCAGTCCGATGAGACTACCGACAACGTCGACGAGATCTATGCGGTTCCTATCGAGGGCGGATCACCCCTCCGCCTGAACGGTGCCCTGGGTCCCGACGGGGACGTTCGCAGTTTCACGATCAGCCCGGACGGATCCACCGTGGTCTACCTTGCAGACCAGGACGATGATGGGGTTATCGAACTCTACAGCGTATCCATCACGGGTGGTGCTGATACCAAGCTCAACCCTGCGCTTGCCTCCGGTGGGGACGTAAAGAGTTTCCAACTCAGCGGAGACAGCTCCTCCGTTATCTACCATGCCGACCAGGATGACAACGGAGTTCACGAACTCTATCACGTGCCGGCAGGCGGCGGGGTTTCCACGAAAATTAATGCCCCGCTTGCTGCAAATGGAGATGTGCCCTCGTTCCTCTTCAGCCCCTTTCCTCCCTTCCATGTCACCGGGGACAGCACCACGGTCGTTTACCTTGCGGACCAGGACACCGACGGGATCGTGGAACTGTATGCCGTCTGGATCCGGGAGGAAGCAAGCGGCCCGACCCTCGGGGCGGGGCTGGCCGAAGCCTGGCTCGAGACGCACTTTACCGATGAGGAACTGACCAATCCCTGGCTGGAAGAAACCCTCTGGGGCTGGGACGCCGATCCGGACGGCGAGGGCCTGAACAACCTGATGGAATACGCCCTCGACGGGGATCCACATGTTCCCTCCCACCGGTTCTCCGACGGAAGCCTCATGGGTGCCTCGCTTGAAATCGACGGCAATATTGCCATCGCCCGCTTTCCCAACCGTAGCGACGCATTCTTCCGCGGACTCGACTACAGTCTGGAGTTCTCCAGTGACCTTGAGAACTGGTCAACCATTCCTCCGGGATTCCCCCTCATCACTGATTCGGGATATGCCCCCTCCGTTTCTGGATTTCAGCAGACCGCCTGGCGGTGGAACGCCAACACAGAACGCATCTTCGTTCGCCTCCGCGTGTCCTTCGAAATCCTGCTCGTGCTTTGAGCTTCCCCGGGGGACGCCCAGAATCCCCCTCGGAAACTCTTCCCTCCCCGGGCTAGGCTTGCCCCCCGGGGAGGGCCCTCCCGGGGCGCAGGTCAACATAGTCTGACGAGCCTGCCCCCCCTTCTCCCCGCACGAGGTAGACCGGCACCCAGTGCTCCCGGGTATCAACCGTAACGGTCCGGGCATTGGCGTAACGCATGGTGTAAGCCGCCCTCCTCCGCTCACTGGTATTGGGATCGCTTCCATGCAGGACGTAGGAATCATGGATCGAGAGACTCCCCGCCTTCATCTCGAGGGGAACAGCAGCTTCCTCCATCTCCGGTGTTACCTCCACGGTCAGTCCGAGAAGGTCGTTCTTCCCGGTGGAAACCTTCTCCATCTCAGGGTATCCCTCATGGGTGCAGGGAATAACCTGCATACATCCGTTGGCAAGATCCGCATCGTCCAGGGCCAGCCAGACCGTTCCGACGTCCGTCCCCTGAACCGAGTGCCAGTAGGTGTTATCCTGGTGCCAGGCCACCGGCAGACCATCTCCGGGTCGCTTGGAAATCACGTGGGACATGATGAGGATCAGGTCCGGGCCGAGAACAGCTTCCACCGCGTCAAGAATCCGGGGGTGACGGCACAGCTCCAGCCAGGCAGCGTTCCCGGCGTGGGGCTCGGTGAGATACTCGGGCCGCGCCGGGACCTCCTGGTTTGTCCCATCCTTGTAGACCACCATGGTTTCCGGCATATCCCGCACGAGAACATCCAACTCGGCATTGACCAACCGAACCTCCTCGGGGTCAAGAACATCGCGAAAGAGGCAATAACCGGACGCATGGTAGTCCGCGGCACTGGTATTGGGTTCAGTCATGGCTTTCCTGTCTCTCCTCCGTGATCCAGCCCCGGGGCATTCGATTCAGGGCAACCCCGGCCGGACTGGCCAGCCCCTTCCTCTCCGCCACTTTCAGACAATCAGGTCGTCAAGTGGTCCCGTGCTGTCGGCAAACGAATCCGCCTTCACTCCCATCTGCTGCTGGATGGTGACAAACACGTTCGAGAACGGGATCTTGCTGTCGCACTTCAGATACTGCCCATGCCGGTAGCCCATCTTTTTCCCACCCGCCAGAATCAGGGGATAATTATTGTTGTTGTGGGTCTTGCTGTTGCTACTGCCGTAAAGGATGCAGGTATGGTCCAGGACTGAACCATCTCCCTCTTCAAACTCACTGAGCCGTTTCATCAGGTAGGCCAGGCATTCAGCCTGGTAGCGGTCCCACTTCCCCTTGGCCTCGGCGCCTTTTCCCTTCCCCGCACCATGAGCCAACCCGTGGGCGTCCTTGTTGAAACCCAGGAGCGACGGGAACTTGTTCGCGATGGAGATCGCCCCGTGCATGCTCGCCAGCTGGTAGGTTACGAAGCGGGTCGAGTCGGTCTGGAATGCGAGGGCAATCAGGTCCAGCATGGTGTGAATGAGCTTGCCCGGGGTCTCGTTGTCCGCATCAAGGCTGAGACCCTCGGCATTGACCTTCGGGCGGGGGACATTCAGCCATTGTGCGGATCGTTCCACGTCCTGCTCGATCTCTCGCACTGAAGTAAGATACTGGTCCAGTTTTCCCTGGTCTGTCCTGCCCAGTTTGCGATGCAGGGTCCTGGCTTCATCCAGGAGCAGGTCAAGGTGGCTTCCGGTACGGGTCAGTCCCTTTCTCTGGGCCTCAATGGAGTCCCCATTTAAACCGAACAGACGCTCAAAGACGATGGCGGGCCGGTTCAGGGACGGAATCGGCTGACCGCTACTGGAGTAGGACAGCGTGTTGGCCCTGGTGGGCATGCCCACCCCTCCATCCGAGGAAAGGACCAGGCTGCTGAAGCGGGTAGGCGCTCCCAGTCGGTGGGTATGAGCCATGAACTGGTCCAGGGAAATGGAGTTCTTCAGACCCGTTGCAGCCAGGCTCAGCTCCTCTCCGGTCAGAAAGGTATCACCACTGTCATGGCCTCCGATCCTGCGGACCTTGGGGTGGGAGAGCCCCCCGAGAACCGTGACCTGGTCACGGAACGGCTCCAGCACCTCAAGGGACTTGTTGAAGGTAAAGTCCTGACCCGATCCCTTCGGAAACCAGTTCCACTTCCCAAACTCGCCCTCCTGCTTGGGCAGACTCACTCCGTAGGGAAAATAAATGGAACAGAACCTCCTTGGAGGCACCTTGGATCTGGGACCTGCAAGAGACTCCATCCAGGGCAGGGCCAGCGAGATCCCCGCTGCCTTGAGCATGGTCCTGCGGTTCATGTGGTGGATACTCTTACTCATCAGTTTCTCCTGTTCCTTATCACTATAGCAGGTGCCCCCGCCCCTATCGCGATAAAAAAGGCTCACTGCTGGCGATGCGGGCCATCAGGGAGGGCAACCGGTAGCCGCCCCGGGCGAACTCCCGGCTCAATTCCTCGATCAAAGGCGCATCCTCCAGCATGGCACTCCGTCCCAGGGCATAAACATACAACTTGGTCACGAGGGCCCGGGCAAATTGTTCGCGCCTCTCCGTAAGCAGGTGGTCCTGCAGGTCTGCCAGTCCCGCAACCTGATGATTCCCCGGCAGGACAGTCGTGGTCGAGACTGCTTTCCGGCCCCGGGCTGTCTTCTCCCTCGGCAACCCGATCGCATCGAACCGCTCGAGGGCGATACCCCATGGGTCGATGCTGCGGTGGCAGTCCGCACAGGCTTCCTTCTTCCGGTGGAGCTCCATCTGCTCCCGGACCGGAAGCTTCTCGAAACCGGCGATACTTTCTTCAAGGCTTGGAACATCGGGCGGAGGAGGATTGGGAGGATCATTCAGGAGGTGCTCCCTGATCCAGACCGCGCGCTTGATGGGATGGGAGTCTACTCCATCAGATCCGGCGAGATGCACGGAAGCATGGCCCAGGACCCCCCCCGGGCGACTTGTTCCCTCAAGAGGCACTCTCTCGAAGATCTGGGATCGTGGTCCCTCCAACCCGTAGTGTTTTGCCAGGCGGGCGTTGAGCATCGTGAAGTCAGCATCCAGGAACTGCAGGGCCGAGGTGTTGCTCCGCAGGATTTCCCGGAAGAAGGCCTGGGTTTCCCGGACCATCTCGGGCTTGAGGGAATTATCGAAGTTCCGGTAATACTGTGGGTTGATGGCCACCCGGTCTACTCCATCCAGGTCAAGCCATTGCCTGCTGAATTGCTCGGCAAAGCGATCCGCCTTCTCATCTGCAAACAGACGATTGAACTCGCGCCGAAGCGCTCCCGGGGCCAGTAACTCCCCGGAATCAGCCAGACCGGAAAGAGTCTCATCCGGGAGAGAGCTCCACAGGAAATAAGAGAGGCGAGTGGCGAGCTCATGGGCATTCAACTTCCGCCGCTTCTCGGAAGCTGAGGGTTCAGTGAGGTATAGAAAATGAGAGGAGGACAGAGCGGCTGACAGGGTCTCCTTGAGGGCCTCCACCGGATGACCTGATTCCTTCCGCATCAACTCGTGGTGCCGGAGCCACTTCTCCAGCTCCGCATCCTGCACCGGCCGTCGCCAGGCTCGTCGGAGAAAGCGTCCCAGGATGGCCCTGAGAGCCTTGGGATCGTCCACGTCTTCCCCCTCTCGTATGATCCTGCGGTGCAGGGGCGGCGGCCAGGAGGCATAGTCGTTCCGGATGATCTCCACCGACTCAATGATAATGCGCGGAAAAGCCGGATCCTCAGGGAAGGACTTGACCTTCTTCTTCCTCACCTTCCCCTTCTTGTCCTTCTCCTCAATGATCTCCGTCACCTCCTTGGGCCGGGGTTCCCCGTCATCGAGAACATTCTGGAGCGTGATGACCCCATTGAGCTTGCTGCCGGGAACATCGGCCTCCGGCAGGGGAAGGAACTCGGATCGCAGCGGAATGTCGTAATATTCCGGCGTGCTCGAGGAAACCTCGATTTCTCCGGCATCGTCCATGATGTTCAGGGTCAGGCCCGAGACGAAATACCCATACCGGGCAAAGAGAATCGGAGCAGGCTGTCCGGGCTTCCGGTCAGTCGAGGCCTTCACTCGCATGGTGAATTGCCCCTCCCGCGGCAGGTCCTTGAAGGACCCGTGCCAGAAGTTCACCCGGCCCAGGCGCTCGGAGGAGTTTCCCACATAGCGCCGACGGTTGGGTCCCCTGATTGCCCCCTTGCTTCTCGCCACCGGGGAACCACTGCGTTCCGGTGGATCACCTTTCACCAGGATGAGGTCGAGGGCCTTCCGGGCTGTCTTGAGATAATTCTCAACCTGCAGGGCAGTCATGCCCAGGGAAGCCCCATTGTTCTTGAAGCCCTCCGGAGAACGGGCATCGGAAGGAAGGCTTCCCCCATAATCTATCTCCAGGCCCAGGAGGTCGGCCATGGTATGCTGATACTCTGCCCGGTTCAGCCGGCGCATCACCGCCTGCTTGCCGGTATTCTTACGGGCCTCCGCTGCCAGGCGTAACTCCTTTGTCAACCAGGCAACGAGAACTCGACGCTCCCCGGCAGGCAGGGGGGGAGCTTTCTCCGGGGGCATCTCTCCCCGGTTGAGCATATCAAGGGCATCGTGCCAGGTCTCGGCGGCATTGCCGTTCACCATGTCCGGGTCCAGCGAATCGAGCCGGAGGTCTCCCTTCTGCTTTTCAGGACCGTGGCAGGAAAAACAATGCTTTTCCAGCAGGGGTCTTATCTCTTTCTCGAAGCCAGGGTTACCAATGGCAACCGAGGGAAGAAGGAACAGGACGAGATGGCGCAGGCTGATCATTGGCTCTCTTTCCCTCCGGCAAATACCACCTCGAGAGCGTTGGCTGCCCCCATCACTGCCTCCTTCTCTGCCCGTGCCGCCTCCGCGACCGCTCTCGTCACCTGCTTGAAAGCCGGGGTATCTGCCACCTTCGCCCGGGCCGCCCTGCTCTCGGAAAGAAGCTCCTGGTCATCCTTCTCCAGATGTGGGTAGCGAGCCCTCATCCGCGTTTCCATCACCTGCCGGTTGGCAACTATCAATTGCAGGGCGGTAGCCTCCCTCGATTTTTCCCGGGCCTCTGCCAGGGCAGCGTGGTAGCGAACCTCCGGCAAGTCCTTGAGCCCGGGGTGCAGGAGATGCAGGAGTTCCACTTCCGAACGCTTGAGCTTGTTGATCCCGTTCCTGAGGGCGAGGTATGCCGGATCTTCCCCGATCAACCGCTTACGCTCCGCAGCGATTTTCTTGCGTCGCTCCTTCACGGTCCGAAAGACCTCAGGGAACTTCCGGGCAGCGGCTGACTTGCGCTCGTCCACCCGGGCCACCAGGCCACGGAATTCCGCACTCCCCCGGTAGAGCTGGTCCCTCGCGATTATTTCCCGGATCTTCTGCTGCTCCCCCGGCTCATGCGGAAGCCAGGGCCTCTTCGACTGGAGTTGCTCAAAATTCCTGCGGGTAGCTGGCCATCCTTCCACCCTGCCACTGGCCGAGACCAGGCTGACGTCATCAAATTCCGCTCCCGGTTGATCGACCTGGAAGGCGAAATAGTCCCGTTCCCGGGCCAGGATCGGATGGCTCCCCACCACCATGTGGTTCTCATCTCCCACCCGGACAAGAATCTCCTCCCCGAGGATCTCGATCATCACCCGGTAAAACCGACCCTTTTCAAATCGGTAGGCACACTCGCCATGGATGGTCGGAAAGTGGGGAACAGTCTGGTCCCGGGCGGTTGTCACCCGGAACCCGTGGGGCCAGAGAAGCACCACCGCATTATACTTTCCGGGCGTCCCGGTCATGACTCGGATCTCCTCCGCTCCTTTAAATGCCACCTTGAGCTCGATGATGCAGTCCCCGTAGCGGGGCTTCTTGACGAAGACCCGCTGGTTTCCCCCCGGCACCCCGGTCCGCGTCATGGCCCCGTTGGCCACAGTCCAGTGCTCCCGGAAAAACCAGCGACCGGACACGGCCCCGAGGTCCTCAAAATCATCCGTGAGGAGAACCTCTCCCCGCTGGCAGAGCTCGGGTTCAAGGGCTCCCATCAATCCTCCGGAAAATAGCAGCAGAAGCATCACCGCAAGCGGTGCTGCCTTACATCCGGGTCCGGATCTGGCTGGGCTGCTCCTCATCAATCCTTTCTCATCAGTTCCCAGCCGGCTCTACTCCCAGGCTGGTCAGGAAAGTCATCAGGTCCACCAGTTCATCCCGACGCAGGGAGGACGTCAGTCCGGGTGGCATGAGTGAAACCGGGCTGGTATCCACCTTGGCGACTTCCCCGGCGGGGATAGACACTACCTTCCCCGAGGGATCTCTGACCAGCACGGAAGTATCCGTCTTACGCTGCAGCAACCCACTGACCACGGTCTGGTCCTTGCGGGTCACCACGACCGTTTCGTAACCCTGCTTGATGTCCGTGCTGGGGTTGAGAAGCGACTCAAGGAGCGACTCCGGGGTCATATAGCTCCCCACCGTGCTGAGATCCGGTCCCAGTTTCCCTCCCTTTCCGTTGACTAGATGGCAGGTAGTGCAGGCCATGGCGGTGCGCTGGTATATCTGCCCTCCACGCTCTGCCGACCCGCTGGCCTTGACCTCCGCAATCAGCTTGCTCCGGTCGCCGGGGCTCATGTTGGAAGAGACGGGCTTTAGTCCCCCCGCCCTGTTGAGCGCAGCCAGGAGGTCCGGAACATTACGACCAGAGGCAGAAGCGATCCGGTTGGCCGCCAGTGCCACCGGCTCCTTCATCCGGCTCTCCTGCAGAGCCTTCGCAAGCAGCTCCGGGCCTTCCGGACGGCTGAGAAACGCCTCCACCAGAACGATGGCAAGGGCCGGATCCTCAAGGACGCTGAGGAGCTGGGCCGCCTTGGGGGCATTGGAGGACGGGTTGACCCGGGACGCCGCCGCTACCGCTGCCACCCGCAGCAGTGGAGACTGGCCCTCCCCGGAAAGCTGCCCGAGCCGGGCGGTGGCCCCTATTCCCGCAAGAGCCCCGGCCATGGCCTGGGCTTCCTCGACAGTCGTTGCCTTACTCGCATTCTTCGCCAGAAGATCCTCTGCAGAACTTACCTTCCAGGCTCCACATAAATCGGCCGCCGCAATACGCACATTCCCGGCCTTGGAATTCAGGAACATCATGGCCCGGCTCTTCAACGGGGGCTCCTTGGTGTTGTATCGAACCCCCCGGGCAATAGCCGGCAACCAGGCCGGATTGTCCTGCGCCTTCTGGAGTAATGAGCCGACCTGCTCAGGTGAACCAAGCGATGATACGGTGGTAACCGCATTCTCCAGTGCTTCATCCTTAAGCCCTCCCTGGGCGATGATCTCAGCAAGCCCTTCGATAGCCCGCTTGTCCTTCACCTTGTTCAGGGCATAGGAGAGGCTATTGGCGTCACCCCCGAAAACCTTCTGTCCGGCCTGCATGGCGGGCAACCAGGCATCCCGGGTGTCACGCACCGCCATTTCGAGGGCAAAGTCGAGGTTGAGGTCGACTTCATGGTCAAGGGCCCCGAGAACGATGTCGCTCGCCTCCCTGCTTCCCAGGTCACGCAATGCGCAGACGGCAGCCAGCCTTACCCGCGGATGATCATCGTGCACCGCCGTGGCGAGGTGAGCCAGGCCCTCCGCTGTCCTTCCCACCGCCCGCACCGCTGCTGCCCGGATCCGTGGATCCGCAGAGCGCAGGGGACCGTCTTCCAGTCCATCACTCTTCTGGTTAAGTGCGATCGCAAGCCATAAAGCCTCCAGAAGATGGTGGTCGTATCCGGGAGCCGTGGGCTGAAGGGTCCCGATCCAGGTATCAATATCCGCACGGGAAACCTTCCGGCGGACAAGCTCCCGGTTGGCCTGGGTACGGGTATACTGCTCAGGGGAAGTCAGGTGGGTGAAAAGCTCGTCCCTGGTGGCCTCCGCAATGACCGGCCAATCCAGCAGGGGCTGATCAATGGCGGTCAGGCGCCAGATCCGACCATGAGACTTGTCCCGGAGAGGATGGTGAAAGTCCACCTCCCCGTGGTCGATAATCGGATTATACCAGTCCACGATATAGACCGCTCCATCAGGACCCATCTTGATGTCCACCGGGCGATAGGACCGGTGACTGGAGTGCAGCACCGTCTCCACCTCCTGCGACTTGAATCCGCTTCCGCTTTCCTCGATCGAGTAACGTACTGTCCGGTTGGCCCGGAAATCGTTGCCAAGCATGCTCCCGTGCCAGCGCGACGGGATATGACGACCGGTCATGAATTCCGCTCCCGTGTTCTTGGGTTTGCCCGGCACGAGTCCCCGTAGCACCCGTGGAGCACCCACCGCGGTCCCGAAGGCAGATCCCGGAAAGAGATCATGCGGCCCCTGCCCTCCGGCTCCGTCAGTGCCGAAACTGTTGCCATGATAGTCAAGGGCATGCCCCCAGGGATTGACCCGCCCGCGGGAAAAGACGTCAATCCGCTCGGTCTCGGGACGGAAGCGCCAGACCCCGCTGCCATTCAATCGCCGCGGCCCGTGGACGGTCTCGATGAAACTGTTGATGTAGATTGACTGGGTGAAGAACATGTCGCCCCAGGGAGCCCAGCGCAACCCGTGGATCATGTGGTGCACATCCGCATTGCCGAATCCGGAGAAGATCACATGCTTCTCATCCGCCCGGTCATCCCCGTCATGATCCGCCAGGAAGAGAACCTCCGTCGTGCTGCAGACGTAGGCACCGCCTTCTACCGGCATGACGGAATGAGGCACGGTAAGTCCCTCTGCAAACACGGTGTGCTTGTCCGCCACTCCATCCCGGTCGGTATCCTCCAGGATCACGATCCGGTCATTCGGAATGCGTCCCGGCTTGATATGCGGGTAGGTCGAGGAGGTGGAAACCCATGCCCGGTTGTGCCGATCCCAGTTCATATTGATGGGATTGAAAATCACCGGGTTCCTGGCCCAGAGGTTGACCTTGAAGCCTTCCGCCACCTTGAAGGCCTTGAGTTCCGCATCCACGTCGGGAGCCGGGATATCCTTGGGAACTTCATGATCCGGATAATTACGCGGGGCCTTCCACTCGCGCGGATCCTCCTGCTCATACCGATGCCGGCGCGGTACCCGCAGACTGGCAATGGCCTGTTCCTTTCCCTTCACCAGTTCGTCGAAGTCCTTCATCTCGTAGGCGAGATGTCCCATCTCATGGCGCCGGAAGAGGAAGATATAAGCCTTGTTGATGGGGTTGAGCTTGTACCGGTGTAGTTTGTTCTTCTCGATGATCACATCCCTCAACTTGCCGGACTGGTCATAATCGGGGCCTGAACGAACCGCGCCGTCCTGGGCATCCACCGCCACTTCCTCTCCATCTATCCAGATCCGGGCCCTCCCTTTTCCTGCCGGAGACACC
>Ga0163180_10000536_pt1 | contig 22227 bp, 37 predicted proteins | sample AtlANTMetagenome_2_FD_109647 | JGI IMG/M metagenome (GOLD analysis project Ga0163180, IMG submission 109647) | Marine eukaryotic phytoplankton communities from the Atlantic Ocean - Atlantic ANT 4 Metagenome | ecosystem: Environmental > Aquatic > Marine > Oceanic | place: North Atlantic Ocean...
CGATCATTGGGGTTGTAGAGTTCCTTACGGATCTAATGCTTGGCTTTCTGACGGTATGGAGGATCGTTTGATAGAAGATGAAAGAAACGGTTTACTTTAATATTAACGGGGGCTACGGCCCCCACTTTCAAGGAGAAGTAAAAATGTTAGAAGTAAATACAAAAGTTATGATTAGAAGTGACAGGTTTCATAAAGGAGCGCATAACGGACAAATTGGTACAATCGTACATATTTATCCTGACAAAGATAACTGCAAGTCAGCACGTTTTGAGGTTCGTCTTAACAAAGAACATCTAGGAGATAGTTTAGTCTGGTTGTTTGATGATGAAATGGTAGAGGTGAGCGACTTAGAGATGCCAATAGAACCAGTTAATCCAGAGAAAATGAAAAAATGGATAGCAAAAGCAAGGGAAAGAGCGGGGGTTTAACAACCCCCTTGCACTTTTCTCACAATCTGTTAACGATGCGTTAAAGGAGATATAAATGAACACGCAAAAACAGGAACGAAAGATCGGTCAGGTCGGTCCTCGAATGGAGGAGGAGCTTATCGAGCTTGCAAAAGATAAAGCCAATCGTATGGGGATTTCCCTCAATACATACTTTCGGTCGTTGGTACTCAAGGATCTGAAAAAAGATAAGGTGAAGTTCAAGCATGATTATTGGCATTGACTGCGGCTACCGCACCGGCGGCGTAGCTTTTCTAGGTGACCATTGGTCAGAGGTCGAAGACCTACCAGTGTTTAGTGAGGGAGGCGTTGAGGTTGGCGTGCTTATGGATCTGATCCAAAGCGTCGGACCGGTAAAGCACATCTACATCGAAAGGCAGCAAGCAATGCCAAAACAGGGCGTAAGCTCCACGTTTAAGCTAGGCTATGCTTTTGGACAAATTGTTGCGACTTGCAATCTGTCTAACTTTCCGCATACGATAGTCGCACCCTCAGCTTGGAAGAAAGCTTTGGGACTACCAAAAGATAAAGACGCAGCAAGACGTCTAGCGCAGCAATGGTATCCAGATCTGACGCCAAAACTAAAAAGAAAAAAAGACGAACATCGGGCAGAAAGTATATTGATAGCACACTATGGAAGGACAAGGACTTGGCCAAAATAAAAAGCATTTCAAATGCGGAGTACCACAGTAGCCCCGCATTGAGCGCTTCCGGCGGTAAAATTATAGCTTACGAAAGCTTAGCAGATTTTAAGCATGGCGAGAGAGAAACGACGAGAGCTATGCTTCAGGGTACAGCAACGCACACTTTCGTGTTCGAGCCTGATCAGGCCGACACCGTACTGCACACGGATGCACGCGCAAACTCGAACGCATACAAAGATCTATTAGCTGAGGCCGAGGCTGCGGGTGGTATTTTATTATCGACAAAAGAGTACGACGTAGCACGTCGGTCAGCCGAAGCGGTTCGAGCTAATCCTGACGCGGCTGAGCTATTGAGCGGAGATCTTTTAGTCGAGCAAAGTATTTTTGCACACGACGCGATTTACAATGTAGACGTGCGTATCCGTCCAGACGGATGGCGCAAGGACATTGCTACATTGCTTGACCTGAAGACGACGGTAGATCCGTCTCCAGAAGGTTTCGCAAAAGCTACAGCGAATTTTGCTTATCATTTCCAAGATCAGTTTTATCGACGGGTAATGATGATAGCAGAAAAAGAAGTAGATAGATTTGTATTTATCTGCGTAGGAAAAAAAGCCCCGTTTAAAGTTGGGGTTTATGAACTTAGCAGCCAATCGCTCAGAGAGGGCGCTGCGGCTGTCGAGTATGCTCTGGAGAAGTATTCTGAAGCATTAAAAACTGACGTCTGGGATTATGATTTCGGCAAAACGCAAACTGTCGAGATCCCCCGTTGGGCGTTTAAATTTACACATGGCGAGTAAGACAAGGAGTCAATTATGCCAATATCATTTACTGAAGAAACTGCTAACGCAAATCAATATATCAGGGTTCACACACCGCAAAACAGGTGGAGAATTGTTAACTACGAAAAGGAAGAGATCGAGTTTGACGTGTCGAAGGGAATGGCTATCGACATTAAAAATGTTAAATTTGGATGGCTTGCAATCGACAAGGGGTTCCGCGATTGGCAACCGTGGCCATCACCATCTCAGAGAACGCCGAAGCCTGAAGGTGCAGTCGAATATAAGAACGGCTTCGAGGTAGAGGTCTTTGTTCCAAAACATGGACACGCTACCTTCTCAAGCAACACTGGCGCTATTGGAAATTTTATAGCAGCCGTCTACAATAAGGTCGAAAACGATAAGGAGTTTGCCTCTGGTAAAGTTCCTGTCGTCAAGGTTACTGGTTCCGCTCCAATTATTACAGCGACCGGCAACACGACCTACGACATTGGGTTTGTCGTCGATAAATGGATCGATATGCCCGATAGGGAGGAGTCCGAATCTCAACCCCCTGTCTCCCAAGAGGTGAAGGAAGAAGGTGTTGCACAAGCCCCTTCCAAGCCTGACAGCGACGAGGACTACTTCTAAAAACTTGGCGCCCCGTTTTTATAATCTTTCGCGGGGCGCCATTTCATTTCAAAAGGGGTTTATAAATGAGCGAAGCATATTTTAACAAAGTAAGGGAGAGCGCCGTCAGCGACGTTATCGCAGCCTTTAAGGGTGGCCGTAACGAAACGCTTAACAAGGCAGCTTACACGCTAGGGAGGCACGCGCACTTGGGCGCAAACATTATCGACCTAGCCATCACAGATTTACATACCGCAGCCAAAAGTATCGGCCTGAACGAGATCGAGATCAAAGCGACAATTGGATCAGGTTTTAAACGTGGCGGCGAAAATCCAAAAATTTTAGAAAATAGCGATACCGTTCCATATACATCGAGCGAGTTCGATAGGCTTGTGGGTCGGTTGGCGCAAAAGGAAATGCTTGTCCGTGACGAGGAAACGCGGCAAGACAAAATCAAAAAGGCTAGGGAAGTATGGGAAAGAGCCGTACCGATTAGCCGAGAGAATAAAGACGCAATCAGACCGGCGCTATTATATCTAAACTCTCGGTCGCTCAGAGCGTCTACAGCCACGAATATAGCGAGGTTTAGTCCTAACGTATATGACGGCCCCGCAATCATCTTCCCCGCTCTAAACGAGCTTGGAGAGGTTCAGGGCGTGCAATCCGTATTGCTAACAATCGACGGCAAGAAGCGCGAGCATAACGGCATCAATAAATATAGCCGAGGCGTCATAGCGGGTAACGTTATGCGTATCGGCGACGAACATGACGGGGCGGCTATCATTATGGCCGAGGGTCCGGAAGACGCCCTGTCGATACATCAGGTTACCAAAGATCACGTCGAGGCTGCTATCGTGTGTACATTTGGTAAGGCGGGGATGCAGACGTACAACCTCCCACGCGCCTCTGACGTGACCATATGTGCAGATCCCGACCTTGACGTCGAGAAATGTGCAGAGGTTCTCAGGGGCGACGGTAGCACGTCTGTGTCGGTAGTTAGATTTGACAGCTTGGGCGTCGAGAACGTCAAAGATGCAAACGACTACTTAAAGGAAGCCGGCGAGGACAAGTTGAGGCAAGCCCTCGCCGGCGCTAAAAGCGTAGAACAAGTTAAGCTAGAAGCTATCGAATCAGAGCGTCAGTGGCCGACGCCATTCGATCCAGTAGATCCGGCGAGCATACCTAAGCGGCGTTGGATCTATGCTCGGCACTACATTAGATCAAATGTCAGCGTACTAGCGTCAGCCGGTGGTGTCGGAAAGACATCGATGCAGACGGTCGAGGCGCTCGCCATTGTGACAGGCAAGCCGCTACTCGAAGAGCGCGTCATAGAGCCTTGCAATGTCTGGCTGATAAACCTTGAAGATCCTATGGAAGAGATGCAGAGGCGGCTTGCTGCGGCAATGATCCACTACGATGTCAAAGCCGACGAGGTTCGAGGTAAGCTGTTCCTCGATGCCGGTCGAGACTTGCAGATCATTTTCGCAAAGCAATCGAGAGACGGGTTAGACGTTGACGAAGAGCTACGCGACTACATGGCCAATAAAATAAAAGATAATAATATCGGTCTGGTTATTGTAGACCCGTGGGTCGGCGCCAATCACATCAACGAAAACGATAATATGGCAATGAACGCGGCGGTGGCAAGCGTCAGAAAGATAGCTGACGAAACAGATTGCGCGTTCGTCTTAACGCATCACATCCGCAAGGGTAACGGAGACGACGCGACCGTTGACAGCATCAGGGGCGCAGGGTCGCTGATAGGTGCGGCTCGTGCGGCGAGGGTTATTAATAAGGTAACTCAGGAAGACGCGCTGAAACTGGGCGTCAGCGAAAGCGAGGCGTTGGGGATCTTCAGGATCGACGACGGCAAAGCTAACCTAGCTCCTCCCGCAGAAAAGGCGCTGTACAGGCGCATGGTAGGCGTGCAGCTACCAAACGAGGAATATGTGGGTGTAGCTGTACCGTTTAAAATGCCCGACCTGTTCGACGGCGTGACAACAAAAGACGCTCGCAAGGTTCAGCAACTGGCAGCCGAAGCCGAGAAAAACGAAGATCCGTATCGTCAATCGATGCAAGCTAAGAACTGGATCGGCGTGGCCGTCGCTGAAACGCTCGATCTGGATCTCGAAAAGCGACACGAAAAAGCTAAGGCGAAAGCCATCGTCAAGCAGTGGATCGAGACAGACGTGCTAAGGCTCGATCAATACATGAGCAAGCGTCACGGTCGAGAAGTGCCGGTTGTTATCGCCGGTACAATCATAACAAGAGAGGAGGCGGGGCTATGAGCAAGCACAGTCTAAAGTCTAAGCGCAGACATCCAGACGCTCCACGAGAGCGCATTACAGTGGGTCACATAACGTTTGAAATGTGTCCGGTAAACGCAACGTTTGCGCTCATAGCCGGTGATGCTGTACAATCTAAGGATAGGCGACCGCTGTTCTCAGGCTTTATAGAGCCAGATATGGAAGCAGAATTAAGACGGGTAGCCTTTAGATTTAAAGCAATACTTGAGGCTAAAAATGCAGGAACCTGAGCAAAGTATCATCGGACAAATCGTCTACGACGACGAAGCCGGCTTCGTTATTGAGTGGAACAGAAACGAAATAAAACTAGACGACCCAGATAAATGGGAAGAAATTGCCTACGCTCTGGACGTCTGCCAATCAATAATGGAGGAACTGGTTGTCCTTCACAATTTGCTAAAAGTAATGATGGAAAGAGATAGTAATGTTACAATTCATTAGCTTCCACACTTACCGCACTACAGGTGTGGAAAGGTGTGTAAGGTGTGGAGAATATGCGGAAAAACCTTCCACCACACCACTACGCCTATATAGGGCGTGGTGTGGGGGTGGTTCGCATCGTGGTCAATTTAAAGTGTGGAGAAAGATATGAAAAAAAGAATAACTACTAATCGTGCAAAACGTCAGGGCAAAGATGTCCTTGGCAGAGTAGAGAACGAGAGCGATACAATAAGTGCAGCAGTCTGGGGACAGCTTGCTCCTCTCGATAAGATAGCAAGAGAGAAGGTCGAGAAGTGGGGCGATAGATTACCTTCACTGGTAAGCCCAGAAACAGCCGGTAAGTTCGAGGCTGCTTACGATGCTCTTGGTAACGCCGTAAAAGATAACGACGTTATGAGAACGCATAAGTTAGCCGGTCAGCTTATGAAAGGTTGGAAGGTATTGGAAGACGAGGCAATGTCTAACGGTCACGAGCCTCTGCATGGAGACGCCTATTGCGTCGAGATGGAAGAAGGTGACATAGTTTGTTTCGCACTAAACGAGGTGAGAAAAATACGAGAGCAAAATCCAACGTGGGTAGTGTACAGCTTCGAAGACGCTGCGAGAGTTCTTCGAGAAGACTTTTCGTCAAGGTTCCTCGATAATGCTTTCAATAGTTTTCCCAATGCAAAAGTAACTGAAGTAATTAGAAATGGTGAGCCTGTTAACTGGGCTTTAGGAGGAGATGAAATACCGTGGTAAAAATGAATAGAGATGAGATCCTAAAGGAAGCAATGCGGATCATTAACACTGATCGAAATGCTGACTACGGAGACGCTAAAGAGAACTTCGATAACACTGCAAAGTTTTGGTCTGCTTACACTGGTCACGAATACAACGCGGTCGATGTTGCAGTTATGATGATGCTTGTTAAAATATCCAGAATTAGAGTATCACCAGATAAAGCAGATCACTTCGTGGATCTCTGTGGATACGCAAGCTTATGTGGAGAGATTAGTTCCAATGGTGGGTGAAGTAGGAAAAGCCAAGATAGCTGCAATCGAAGACATGGGAGAGGATAAGATCCTTGAGCGTGTATCGACCGGAACATCTGTCAGAACTTTAATGAAAGAGTTCGATGTCGGTTACAAGTTGTTTGGTATCTGGCTTGATAGCGCTGAAGGTAGGCGAGGTCGTTACGAAGCAGCGCAACATGAAGCCGGACATTTTTACGCTGAGCGTGCAGTCGATACGGCTCAAAGCGCTCAGCCTGAAGACGTTAATGTTTCACGTCTCAAGGTTGATACCGACAAGTGGATGGCGTCAAAGATGAACGCAAAATATGACACGAGACAAAGAGACGTCGCGATAAACATTAGCGTTAACGATTTGCACGCTCAAGCAGCGCAGTTACTTGACGACGTGATCGAGGGTGAGGCTGAAGAAGTTGAACGGTGATTTCGCACACTCAATCACAGTCGCGTGCGTGCGCGGGCGCGTGCCGCAAAGCAGCGATTCTGTCAAGTTTTTTCGCAAATCCTTTCGCAAGTGCAGAAAAACAAGGCAAAACAGGCCGAGAATTAACATAATACATATTATGCGAAAATATATTTTGCTGCGTTGCGGCATTTGTCTTTTTGACCCCCCCCTTTTTCTAGCAAGTCGGTGCAAAAGCCAATGACCTCAAAACGCACACGCGCCCCCAAAAGGAGAAACGAATGAACGCCCCAATAGACAACCCGTTTTTAAAATTGATGAAACGATACCGCTCTGATCCTGTTTTATTTTCCAGAGAGGTGATCGGGATTAGCCCTGACGAGTGGCAGTGTGAGCTTCTTCGAGCGGTAGCTGATCCAGAGATTAGGCGCGTAACTTGTAGGTCGGGCCACGGGGTGGGAAAAAGTACGGCTGTAGCCCTTGCAGCCGTGTGGCACGTTTTGATGCGCGTTCCTTCGAAGACGGTTGTGACGGCCCCCACTTCGGCTCAGCTTTTTGACGCTTGTTTTGCTGAAATGAAAAATGTTGCCAAGCGCCTGAAAGCTCCTTTTAATGATTTACTGGAAATTAAGAGCGACCGTATTGAGTTGAGAAGTCAGCCGGAGACGACGTTTATTTCGTGTCGAACATCGAGGCAGGAACAGCCGGAGGCGCTCGCAGGAGTTCACTCGGAAAACGTGCTTTTGCTTGCTGATGAGGCAAGTGGGATCTCGCCAAACGTCTTCGAGGCGGCAAGCGGATCGATGTCGGGACACAATGCGACGACCGTTTTGACGGGAAACCCGACGCGTAATACTGGCTTTTTCTTCGATACGCATAACCGGCTGCGCGAGGATTGGTATACGATGCACGTTAGCTGCGTTGATAGCCCCCGCGTTGCTGACGATTTTGTCGAGGACATGAAGAAGCGATATTCCGAAGATAGCCCCGCCTACCATGTTCGCGTGCTTGGAAATTTTCCTCCGTCCGAGGAGGACACTGTTATTCCTGTCGCGTTAATTGAGAGCGCCATGAATAACGACATTAAGGTTCACGAGGACACGCCGGCGATATGGGGGCTTGATGTGGCTCGACAAGGCTCGGATAGCTCCGTTTTAGCGAAGCGACAGGGTCCGATAATACATCCGCTTACGGTTTGGCGTAACCTCGATTTGATGCAGCTTACTGGCGCTGTAAAGGCTGAATATGATGCTATCGATAATCCGGCCAAAAAACCTGTTGAGATAATCGTCGATTCGAATGGATTCGGAGCCGGTGTGTTGGACAGACTTAGGGAATTGGACCTACCGGCCAGAGGTTTAAATGTGTCTGAGCGTGCGCTCCAGAAGGAGACGTATTTGAATTTGAGGGCTGAGCTATGGTTTAAGGTGAAGTCGTGGTTAGAGGGTATGGACGTTAAGCTGCCCCGCGACGATGCGTTGTGGGCTGAGCTTGCGGCGCCACGGTATCATTTTACAAGCTCAGGTAAGATGCAAGTCGAGAGCAAGGAGGCAATGAAAAAGAGAGGCGTTGCCTCTCCTGACAGGGCTGATGCTGTCGCGTTGTGCTTAGCTAACGTTCACACGACAATGGCGTATGGATCGAGCGCCACAAGTTCTTGGAGTAAGCCCTTGCGACGCGAGATCCGAGGCATTGTTTAGTTTTGCAGACCTTTACGCCTCCTGTCTTTCTGGACTTGCAAAACGTATTCGTGGTTGATGATGCCTAGCTCTGGGTTGCCTACCACTTTAGGCTCGATCCAGATCTTTTTAATCACCTTACCTGTTTTGTCTCGAAATCGTCTTGGGTGACCTCTTCGAGCGTGTTGGCGCTTTGGAGATCCGTGACCGGTGAATAGTTGACCGTATACGTTTACGCCTTTTTTCGGTAGATCGATCTCGACAACTTTGATCTCGTTGCGAGGAACTCTCCGGCCCCATCTGATAGTGCTAACCTTTTTAGGCGCCGGTAAGACTGCGCTAACGTATCGAGGATAGTTAAGCAGCGCGAACACGGCTGTCAGGAAGCGTAGATCTCCGTCCATAGCGTGGCCAAAGTTTTCTTTTATTTGGTAGATAAATTCAGTAGCTTTACCGCTTATGTCGCCCCAAGCAGCTATTCCCATAGGTGAAGGATAAAATCTAAAGTTCCTTGAGAACCTCTGGAGAGTTGGCATACCTTCTTCGTCTTTATGAGCTTTGCTGTACGCAGTTCCCAAACCGTACAGGAAATAGTCGTCGTGTACTTGAGTTAATGGATCTGGGTCGTTTGAAAAGCTCCACTCGAAATACGGGACTTGAATTTTTTTGCCGTTTTTCTTTTGAGTTCCTTTATCGATGTGCGCGTCGCAAACGAAATGCAAATAAGAGAAACCGTTATTGTTTCGCTGCACATGGTATCCTAGCCGCGTAGCCACACTGTCTCTATTTGTGTCGGCTGCTAGTCCAAGCTTGGCAAACTCTTCTTGCAGAGCCTCCCATCGAGTAAGTTCGTTCCACTCGATCCATAGGTTATCGAAGCATGGTATTGCTTTTGGCATAAGCTGAGCAATGTATCGAGGATACGAAAACGATAGGGCTACAGCCATTTTCACGAAGTTGTCGCTCAGCGTAAACTTCTCTGCGTTGATTAGTTGCCGTTGTTGCTGCTTGATATTGAAGTCGCCTTTTTTGCTTTTTTCGTAAGCGTAAAAGCTAGACGACGGAACAGACAGACCGGCAACTATTTCGTTGTAGAGCGGTATGTCGGCTTTTGTTCTGTCAACTTCAAACGAATGCTGCACTTCGTTGTAGGCGTGATCGACTAGAGTTCTATCGTTGCCGTAGCCGAACTGTGGAAAGTTCCTAGTCTTTCCAAAATACTGGTCGTATTCGTCGATATGTTCAGTCAAACCCGCTTTGCTGCTTCTCACAACTTTACCGTGACTTACTTGTGATTTCCCATGACTTTTTTTAGCCATCGTCTCTCTCCTTCTCCTTTTGTTCGAAATACTTTTTTAGGCTAATTTTTTGTAGAGGAGCTTGACGCTCCTCCGTTGTTTCTTTTGACATTACTCCTCCTTCGCTTCAGTCACTGTTAGGTGAATAGTGTTAGGCCAGTTGTCTTCTCCATCTCTGCCGCCGCCATCGAAGCCCAAGTCAGCGCAAATTTCTTGCCATAGAAACGGATGTAAAGGGTTGTTAATATCTTCCCTCGCTAATGTTAGAGATTTTTGCATTTACTCCTCCTCTCTGAGTTTTACATTTTGAGGAACGTAGTATCCTACGCCTCGAACATCGTTATCGACCTTTACGCGTTTAGCTGTAGTGCCGAGAACAGTACCGGTGACCCAACAATCTGAGTCGACCCACGGAAGGTGAACTATACACTTTTGACCTTCCTTGAATTTTTTTGATAGATCTTCCATTTACGCCTCCTCGCTTTGATGCTGCATATCCTCTAAAGCAACCTCGGCTGCTTTCATGCAGAGATCCACTTCCTTGTCGCTTAGTTGGTTAGCGATACCCATAGCCATTTCTTTGACTTCCTCAGCCTTCTCTTCGCTAGGAGCGGTGGCCATTAAGACAAGCGCTAGTGTTAGCGCGTCTTCGTTACTTTTTATATGATGTAACATTTTCTTCTCCATTGATTCGTTATATATCTAGAATACGTTAACAATCTGTTAACGTCAAGTAATATTCCTTTTCAACTTCCTTAATGCAATCCTTACCGTAAGCAATCCATTGGTCTAATGACAGATGGTTAAGCCTGTTAACGTAAACAGAATAATCCAGAAAAACCATTTCATCTCCATCCTTGCCGTTATCGTAAACAAAGTATTGGTATCCCTCACCCCTGTATAAGTTGAGGTGAGGATGCCCGATTTCTTTTATGATTTTTTTAGCTGTCAGCATTTTAGTGAAAACATTCACCGCTAAAAATTTCCCAAGAGTACAACTGTCTGCGTATTCCGTCGTTACATAAGCAAAAGCCATTTTCTAAGCTGTCCCATTTGATTGCTAGGATGTTGTGCTTTTTGCTTCTGATCTCTGGGCGTCCTAATTTTTGAGCGCGGTCACGGCCTCTTACTTCACATCCGCCCATATCGTTGAAGAACTCTTCGATCCAGATTTCTTGTCTCTTAGTGATTTTCATTTTTACTTCTCCATTGATTCGTTATATAAATAGAATACGTTAACAATCTGTTAACGTCAAGCGGAAAAGGAGCCGAAGCTCCTAATCCTATACATCGTTGAGTTTCAAACAATGTTCGAGAACTCGACGTCGTTCACTTTGGGACAGCTTCGATACGACGGACATCACGTTAAGTGCATTTGTTCGAACCTGATCTTTGGTGAACTTGTATTCTCTCGGCTTTGCAACCTCCTTTTCTAAGCCGAGTTTGGTTATCATTTCTGGGTCAAGGTCACTAAGTCGTAGTGGCATCAGCTTTGACCTTTTCGATGTTCACGCAATCTAATTGGAACTTGACGTGAACGTTGCCGCCTTGCATCGAGCTTACCGTGTATTCGCATGGGCAAGTTCGAAGCCAATCTAGGATCGGATCTAAGTCCTCTGCTTTTACTATCAGCATCACGCGACCCCTTTCTGAGCTTTGAGGCCCTTCTTGAGCATATCGATTGCCTCAGCTTTGTCGCCCCTGATCAAAGTATCTAGCGACCACTGCACCCAACTCTCGGCGCTCTTGACGAGCCTGACGTCGTCGGAGCTTTCAAGCTCTGGCTCGTAAAGACCTACCGTTGCGTGTGGGCTTGCATCATAAGGTGCAACAATGACACCGTCAGGATTGCGAGTTACCACCGGCCTGTCGTAGCCGCCTCCGACCTGATTGGCGTTGAGCCAGTTAATCAGATCTTGCTTTGATGTCGGGACATCAACCTCGACCCAGTTTCTCGGAGCGCCTTTCTGGGCGTCTCTCTGAGTGCCAAACCACTGGCCGTCTTTATTGGTGTAAAGTCTCATAGTTACTCCTCCTTTTAACTACACTGAGAATTTCTAAGTCGAGATTGATCTACTCTAACTCCCTGAACTACGTCAGTCCAATTTCTATCTACATGACTAGCAGCGTCGGTAAAAATTTTATGAGTTAAGTCATAAATTTGCCTAAACTCTTTTTTCTGATTGTCAGGCAATCCATTTTGAATTGACCATAACTGATCTTCAACTTTTCCAAGCAATTCTTCTAGCTTTTCTAATTTGGGTGTCATTATACACTTTTCCTTTCTGGGGGGACTAAGCCCCCCTGTTGATTAAGCCGCTTCTAATCCGGCGTAGAACATTTTTTTTGCGTCGCCGTCGTTAAGAAAATTTTCCTCGGTAGCAAAGTCCATGTCAGATGAAAAATACGCTGCGGGGCTTAGACCATATCTTTTGATCATATCAGTCACATCCTCTACGCTGTCGGCTCTTCTTGCGATTTGACCTTCAGAAGTATTGATTGTGAAAATAAGCCCTGCGTCGTCTGCGTTTACAAATTTAATTCCAAAATCTTCCATTTTCTTCTCCATTTCATTTTCTATACATTAACAATACGCTAACAGGATGTTAACGTCAACAGCTAAAAAGTCCAGGCAAATCAATGACTTACGGGATCGACATTTTTCAAAAAGTTAAAAATAAGAATCATTTTATACAAATTGAAAAAATGATTCTTTCCTGTCAGACTGAGGTTAGCGGTTTTCCCTTCCTTTTGCCGCTAGAGCATCGATAACATTGGTCGCTCCCCCACGCGTATCCTCTCTCTAACGCGTGGGGTTTATTTTGTTATAAAATGCTGTATTATGTAGCAAACATTTATGGAGTTTTTGTTATGCCAAAAGTGGGCGGTAAAAAATACGCATACAATACCAAAGGAATGAAAGCTGCAAAAAAGGCAGCTAAGAAGTCAGGAAAAAAAATTAGTTACAGCAAAAAAGGTAAATAGCCATGCCTAAGAAACGCGGCCTCTACGCAAATATCCACGCTAAGCGTGAAAGAATTAAGCGACAAAAAGCGGCGGGGAAAAAGCCGGAGAAAATGCGTAAAAAGGGAGCAAAAGGCGCTCCAAGTAATAAGGCATTTAAGCAAGCAGCCAAAACAGCTAAAGGTAAAAAGAAATGATATTAGCAGGATTGTTGGGCGGTGCAGCCAAAGGTATCGGTAGAGATCTCGGTATGGGTTTTGGCGTTACCGAAAGAGATCAAGATTATTTTGATAGAACAAGAGAAACTTTACGAAAACAATACGGCGACGATAGAGCGGCTTTATATGAACGACAAACCGCCGCCCAGAGAGCCGCCGCTCCACGAGGCAGAGTTGAAAACCCAAACAGATCCGAAAAGGGAATACTTTCAACAATTATTGGCGACCTAAAGCTAGGGCTTCCAAATCGAGACAGATCAACGAGAGCGACAAGTAGAGGCTCCGGCTCTGATATGTCGTCTTCTCTTAGGCCGAGAATAGACCCAAGACGATCTATGATACCTCAGAGCGCAGATCTTATGGATTTTCCTTTAATGAATATGCAAAGAGGGATGAGCGGTTTGCCAAATATGTCTATGCCGGCTAATGCAGCTTATTTGCCGCTTCTTTCTCCTCAGCTAATGAAAGATCCACCAATGGGAATAACCGGCGCCGGTGAGCAAATACCAGTTACAAATTTAGGTGCGCTTCAAGACATACCAACTATTGAAGAATTTTTAGATTCATTAGGCGTTGAGGACACACTTGAAAATAGAAAAATTTATGCAGAAAGTTACGTTGAAGCTATGGGCGGCTATTAATGCCAACCCAAAAGCGCAAAAAGGGTCCAAGCTTATCGGTTGGTCGAGGTGAGAAACTTTCGGTCAAACGTGGAGGCGGTTTAACTGCTAAGGGACGCGCTAAGTATAATCGGGCAACCGGATCTAAACTTAAAGCTCCGGCGCCAAACCCTAAGACGAAAAAAGAAAAAGGTCGGAAGAAATCTTTTTGCGCTCGAAGCCGTGGTTGGACGGGCGAAAGAGGTAAAGCTGCTAGAAGACGGTGGAAGTGCTAAATGAATATTCTTGATTACGTTATGGCAAATCCAAATACAAACATTGCACGTCAATACGGCGTGTCGCCTGTTAACGTAAATACGGATATGACTTTTCGAGATCTGGGTTTACTTGGCTTATCGATGACGCCTGTTATTGGCGATGCTATGGCAGCTAAAGAAGCTTACGACGAACTCTCAAAAGCAAATCCTAATTATCTAGCCGGAGGTTTACTTGCCGGTGCAGCGCTTGCCGGAGCCGTTCCGCTAGTCGGAGATGTTGCCGCTCAGCCTCTCAGGGCTGCGGGGCGTAAGGTTGCTCAGAGATTAAATCAGCGTGGCCCAATGCCCACGACTTATAGCAACCCGATTTTAGTTAGAAAACCTAAGCCTCCGACAAAAGAAGAGCTTGATCCTGTAGGATACCAAAAAACAAAAATGCGAGATTATTTGTCTAACACTGTTGTTAAGACAAAAGATCTCAAAGAAAAAGCTCCAAAGGTTCCCAGAACTTGGGAAGAGATGGAGGGTAAAGTAGTTTTACCTTTTTATGGCGATAGAACTAGCGGCGGTCTTTTAGTTCAAGGTGTTGACGGCATGAAATTTAAAAAACCTGTCAGGACTGAGGCCGGTACTGATTTTATGAGAATGAAAGCTAATCAAGATCAAAGAGCTATCTGGGCTTCAGATAGTGGTATAATAAAAAGACTTGCTGACGAAGCTGATAAGGCTAGAAAAAAATTTAGCGGAAAAGATGTTTACGCAATGACTGGAAGCATGGCGCCCAATGCAAATGATTTTGCCACTTTTACAGGTGAAATTTTTGCAGAAATGGTTGACCCTTCAAAAATTACTAAAAAAGCTAAAAAAGCATTTGATAAAGAGATGAAGTTTAACGATCCAACTTTTGTTGGATTAGATTCTCCCAAGTTGAGAGAATGGGTAAAAAATGCTTCTCCAGAAAAAAGAAAGACTTTTATTAGATTGGCTGACAGTAATCCAATGCAAGCAGCCGGTATGCCTAGCCCCGCTCAGGCTCGTTATGCTGCCACAGACATTATTCAAAGAGATTTAAAATCTGGTATGTTTGGGTTAGGTGTTTCTAAAATTGATGAAGTTTCGCCAATTTTAAGAAAAGATCCTGTTGGAAATAATCCGGCTATTATGCATCCGCACTCAACATATAACACGCAATTAACGGGAGATTATTTTGGATCTTTGCCTCCTGTTCCGCAAGGATTAATATTTAGGGACTTATATGACCCTATGGCAAATAAGCTTACTAAAGCGGGAAAGCCTTTTACTGAGGCTCATAAAACTTATTCAATGACAAGACAGCTTCCGGCTCAAGAAATTAGACCTGAAGTTTTAGAAGGAATTTTAGATTACTTGGCTAAGAAGGATCGTTAGGAATGGAAAACGAAATAAACGAATTAGCGAATAGCTTGGAAGAAGAAATAGATCCTAACGTGATGAGCGAGGAGGAGCTTCAGGGCATTGTCGGTAAGGAGATTGAAGACGCGATTGATTATGCTGATAACACTGTTTCACCTATCAGGGCGTCAGCAACCGAGTATTATAGAGGTGAGCCATTTGGGAATGAGGAAGACGGGCGCAGCCAAGTTGTAAGTATGGATGTGCGGGATACCGTCCAAGCTATACTCCCATCTCTGATGCGTGTTTTCCACTCTACTGAGAACACGGTTGAATACAGCCCAACATCTGAAGAAGATGTAGCTAATGCAAAGCAAGCTACCGAGTTTGCCAATTTTATCATAAACAGAGACAACAATGGTTTTCTCGAAATGCACTCCGCTTTTAAAGATGCGTTAATTCGCAAAGTGGGTGTCCTAAAATGCTATTGGGACGACCAGACGCGTTACGAAACAATAGATTTTACTGGGCTAGACGATAACGCTTTGTCGGCACTTATGTCAGATCCAGATGCTGAGGTGGAAATTGTAGCTTCAGAGGCTGTGGGAGATCCTGAAATGGACCCTATGACCGGAGAAGTTATGGAGCCGCCAATGATGCACGCGGTTCGAGTTACCTATACGCACCCAGACGGACGCGTAAAATTAGAGGCCGTACCTCCAGAAGAATTTATCATTTCGCGTGAAGCCAAATCCATCGAGACGGCTGATTATTGCGCCCACCGGCGTATTCTTACCGTGTCTGAGCTTGTGGCTATGGGATACGATTTTGACGTTGTTTCAAAGATGTCCTCAGCCCATGAGGATATGCTAACCAACGTCGAGCGACATACGCGCAACCCGCACCTTCAAAACGAAATGAACGAGCGCAACGATCCCGCTATGAAAAAGGTTATGTATATAGAAAATTACATAATGGTCGATTACGACGGCGACGGGATAGCTGAGCTTAGAAAAATATGCACCGGAGGCGACGGCAACGAGATCTTAATGAACGAGCCTTGCCATATGGCGCCATTTACATCTTTTTGCCCAGACCCAGAGGCGCACGATTTTTACGGCATGAGCGTCGCTGACACGGTTGCCGATATACAGCGTATTAAGTCGAGCATTATGAGAAATACGCTTGATAGCTTGTCTATGTCTATTCATCCAAGAATAGCTATCACGGAGGGTATGGTTAATTTAGATGATGCCTTATCAACTGAGGTCGGGTCCGTAATCCGTCAGAGGGCAAACGGGTCGGTTCAACAGCTTGTGCTACCGTTTGTTGGTAAGGAAGCTTTTCCAGTATTGCAGTATATGGATCAGCTAAAAGAAGCCCGTACAGGCATTTCAAAAGCCTCTGCGGGGCTTGATGCTCAGGCGTTGCAGTCTACAACCGCGTCAGCCGTTGCCGCTACTGTGAGCGCCGCTCAGCAACACATAGAACTTATTGCACGCATATTTGCAGAGACAGGCATGAAGCGTCTATATAAAATTGTTTTACATCTAATTACCACGCACCAAGACCGGCCTCGTATGGTCAGGCTCACAAATGACTTTGTCGAAATAGATCCCCGCGTATGGAACGCAAACATGGATGTATCTATAAAAGTCGCTCTTGGGCGTGGTACGGATACTGAGCGTATGATGATGCTCAGGCAGATCGGTGAAATGCAAAAAGACGCCATGCAAACTATGGGCGCCATTAACCCGCTAACAGATATGAGTAAGCTTTCGAATACGCTCAAGGCTATGACCGAGTTGGCCGGATTTAAGGACACTTCTCAATTCTGGGGAGATCCGGCGCAGTTTCAACCGCCTCCTAAAGAAGATAAGCCAGATATTAATGAACAGCTTATCGCGGTTCAGATCCAACAGATACAGGCAGATATTCAGAAAAAAGCCGCAGAGCTTGAGCTAGAGCGCGAAAAGATGATAATGGAAGATGATCGTAAACGCGATGAGCTTGATGCAGATCTATTTGTAAAAGCTGAGGAAATGAAAGCCAAGTATGGAACGCAGCTAAACGTAGAAAAAATTAAAGCGGATTTAGCTATAAACAGAGAAGTTCTAAAAGGTCAGGTTGACGTGATAAATGAGGGATAGATGGCCAAATCAAAACAGGAAATTATTGATGATGGAAATCATGCAGAGAGGTTATTAAAAGATACAGACTTAATAAGATTTTTAGATGAAATGAGAGCGAATTGTTGGGTTGAGTTCGAAGCAACTGAACTTAATGATAAGGAAGGACGCGAAGCTATTTATCTTAAACTTAGAGGCGTCGAGTATGTTCGACAAAGTTTGAAAATAATGGTTGATAATGCGTCTATTGAAAAAAAAGTAAAATAGATACATAATAGGAGTTAAGAGATGTCAGAACCCAATAACCCAAAAGGGATTGATCTAGGCACTGCACAAAATGCCATAATGGACATGATTGCACCCAAAGAGGATACTGCAAGTGAGCCAGAGGCGCTTGAGGCTGAAGCTGAAGAGGTAATCGAAGCTGAAGCCGAAATGCCAGAAGAGGAAACTTCTGATGAGGAAGTGGATACGGACGGCGAACTCGAAGCTGCGGAAGAAGCTGAAGAGCTTGAGGAAGAATCTTTCGACATACTTGCACAAACTGTGGAAGTAGAAGGAGAAGAGATTACAGTCGAAGAGCTAAAACGCGGAAATCTAAGGCAGAGAGATTATACTCGCAAGACTCAAGAACTGGCTGAGATGAGAAAAGATGTCGAGGCGCAATTTGATTCTGTTACGCGAGAGCGGCAACAATATGCTCAACTTCTACCCGCTTTACAGGAGAGGATTGAGCAGCAAGTGGTTGAAGAGCCTGATTGGGATACCCTGTATGAAGCAGATCCTAACATGGCCAGAAAAGCCGAGCGGCAATTCCGAAAGTCAAAGGAAGAGCGCGAAAATTCATTACAGGCAATCCGTCAGGAGAAAGAGCGTGTACAGGTCTTAGAAGCAGAAAATCAGGAACGCATGAAGAATGAGTTCACTTCTAGACAACGCGAAATGCTCCCAGAGATTATTCCAGAGTGGCGAGACACGAAAGTCGCCCAGAAGGAAGCCTCAGACTTGAGAAGCTTTTTATTAAAAGAAGGTTTTCTCGAAGCTGATATTAATGAGTTGAGACACGCCGGCTTAGTTAAACTAGCTCGTATGGCTATGTTATTTGATCAGGGTCAGTCTAAGGCTGTAAAAGCGAAAGCGAAGCCAAAGGCAAAAGCCAAGACTATGAAGACAGGCACACGAGGATCACAACCGCGACCAAAAGCTGCAAATGAACAAGCGTTACAACGCGCACGAACAACTGGCCGCGTGCAAGATGCTGCGGCTGCAATCAATACTTTAATAGGAGGCTAATATGGCCATTGTAGCAAATACATTTACTAGCTTTAGCGCGAAGGGTATTCGTGAAGAATTATCCGACGTGATAAATTCCATTTCCCCAGAAACAGTGCCTTTTCAAAGTAATGTTGGATCAAAAAGCGTATCCAATACTTACTTCGAATGGCAAACTGATGCGTTAGCGGCTGTTGACAAAACAGCTAGAATTGACGGGGACGATGTTGCATCTTTCGACGCAACTGCGGCAACCACACGAGTTGGTAACTATACACAGATTCTACGCAGAACTGTAATCGTTGCCGACAACCTTGAGTCTCAGGACTTAGCAGGGAGAAATTCAGAATTATCCATGCAAATCGCAAAACGGGGTAAGGAACTTAAAAGAGACCTAGAAGCCGTTTTGACTGATAATAACGCTCAGGTGGCAGGAAATACAACTACGGCCCGTGAAACCGGTGGCTTAGGTGCGTGGATTGCAACTAACGACATTATGGGTGTTGCGGGTAGCCCTGCAAGTCCAACAGGTGACGGAACCGATGCTCGTACCGATGGGACTCAGCGGGCATTTACAGAATCGATGCTCAAGAGCGCGATGCAGCTTGCTTTTTCAAGCGGCGGCACGCCATCAATTCTAATGGTTGGTCCTTTCAACAAAACTGTTGTTTCAGGATTTGCGGGTATTGCGGCTCAGCGTTACATGGCGCCGAGCGATTCCCCGACCACCATTATAGGTGCGGCTGACGTCTATCTATCTGATTTTGGTACACTTTCTGTGACGACTAACCTCTTTCAAAGGGAAAGAGACGCGTTTATTCTGGACCCAGAATACGCTTCGGTTAATTATCTACGTCCGATCCAGAATGTAGAACTTGCCAAAACCGGTGACGCTTCTAAATCGATGCTTCTATGCGAAGCCGGCTTAGAGGTAGGTTCGGAGGCTGCCCACGCCGGCGTGTTCGACCTAACTACATCATAATAAAGTTGGGGCGGCTTCGGTCGCCCCTCTTACTTGGAGATAAAAATGCAGAAAAGACTTTTTGACAGAGACCCTGAGTTTGGAATTACCAAATATTGGCACGTCAAAGACAATGGAGAGTTTGTTGTGGAGACTGTTCAGGATGTAACTGGAATAGCAGAATACAACAAAAGATCTTACAACAATACAGATAAAAAATGGAACGATTTAAATAAGGTAGCTTCGATCCCTCTTTCCGTGTACTATGATCTCAAGCGACGGGGAATTGCAGACGACCCTGTAGCTTTAAAGAAGTGGATGAACGATTCTGATAACCAAGTATTTAGAACGAGACAGGGTGTATTGTGAGTATTTCAAATTTTACTGAGTTAAAAAGTTCAATAGCTGATTTTTTAAATCGTGACGATTTAACGGCGGTAATTCCTACTTTTATCAAGTTGGCTGAGGCTGACATGAATAGAAAGCTTAGGCACTGGAGAATGGAATCTAGAAAGGTCGCTCTTTTAGATACTCAGTATACGGCTTTCCCATTAGATTTTATTGAGGGAATACGTCTTATGCTTACTGGCGCCAATGAGCATAGATTAGAGCTTATTAGTTTGAGCGAGCTTATGGATAAAAGGGCGGCTGACAATACCGCCGGAACTCCTAAATTTTATGCACCGGTTGATGGGTCTTTCGAAGTGTACCCGACACCAGATCAAGACTACACGATAGAGATGCTTTACTACGAAAGAATAGAATCTTTAAGCAGTAGTATAACGACAAATTGGGCTTTAACTTATTACCCAGACATTTATCTTTATGGGGCGTTGACGCATAGTGCGCCCTATTTAGGTGAAGATCAGCGCACATTGGTGTGGGCAGAGTTGTATCAAAACGCAATAGATGGTACAAATAGTGAAGACAAACAGGCCAAGTCTAGCGGATCAGGCCATCGAATGAGAATTAGGAGTTTTGGATAAATGGCAAGTTTTACAAAAGTAAATGACTTTGTGGTCAATCTAGCTAATGCTATGGATTTAGATAGTGACACTTTAAAAGTTGCGCTTTGCAATACCGACCCTGCATCTGGTACAAATGTTGTATCGGATGGTAACGGTGTTTTAGCTAATGTAACAGAAATTAGTTACACTAATCTTTCTGCAAGAACATTAGCAAATGTAACAAGTACGCAGACTAGCGGCACATATAAGCTTTCGGCTGATGACTTAGTTTTAACAGCGTCAGGTGGCTCAGTGGCGGCATTTAGATATGTTGTTATTTATAACGATACGCCAACATCACCCGCTGACCCAATTGTTGGCTATTACGATTACGGTTCGTCACTAACATTAAACGACGGTGATACTTTTACAATCGACATTGGCACAAACGGTATCTTAACTCTAACGTAAGAGGGTTTTATTATGGCAAAACTTTTTAATAGGGCCAAAATGAATACCTCTACTTCGGGGGCTGGAACTTTAACTCTAACGACGGCTGACACTGGTTACCAAACCTTTGCTGATGCAGGGGTATCTGATGGCGATGTTGTAGCATATTGTATAGAGGAGGGAACTAGTTGGGAACTGGGAACAGGAACCTATTCTTCTAGTGGTACTACCCTGACACGTTCCCCATCCGAAAGTAGCGGTGGCGGTAGTGCAGTTTCACTTAGTGGTAGCGCAAAGGTTTTTATAACTTCTGTAGCTGACGATTTTGGAAAACTTCAATCAGGCGGTGCAACTAAAATTGTAGCGGCGTCGGGCGGTGTAGAAATCACTGGTAATATCGTTGTTTCTGGAAATGTAGATGGTAGAAACGTAGCTACTGACGGTACTAAGCTTGATGGGGTGGCATCTAGTGCAGACGTTACAGCTACAGCTTTACCGAGTGCATTAACAGGGTTGTCTACAGTAACAAGTTTGTCTGGTTCTGATATTATACCAGTATACGATGGCACAGCTACAGCTTGGAAAAAAGCAACAATTACCAACGCCGCATTATCGGGTCCTACAGGCCCTACGGGGCCTACGGGGCCGGCCGGTAGTACCGGTAGTGCCGGTGGGACCGGTCCGGCCGGTCCGACTGGCCCGACTGGCCCGACTGGCCCGCGCGGACCGACTGGTCCGACTGGTCCGACTGGAAACGCAACAACATCTTGGAATAGTGTAGGTTCTTACGCACTTCTTCATTGGAACGGTGCAGGACAGAGAACTGGAGGCACTACAGTAGGTGGTGGTAGCCTTAACCCATCTAGCACTTTTACTTTTAGTTCATACGTTGGCTCTAAAACCCAAACCTGTAGTGGTTCTTGGAGATTAATGGGTGCATTGGGTTATTACAACAATTCGATCGCTTTGAGCCGCATAGATATGTATTGTTCAGTTTTTGTGAGGTACGCATGACAACAACTATTCCAATAACAGAATATCGTAACGCAAAAGTTATGGCAGAGGACGGTAGCCGTGTTGACGTTGAGATAAATCACCCAGAAGGCGGTTGGATACCTTACACAATTGATACTGATGACACTGACATGACGATTGATAACAGCGCATTGCTTACATTAATTGGTGACGATAAACAGGCTTATGTTGCTCCTTCAGCCGAAGAAGTGGCCGCAGAAAAAGCTAGGCTTATAAGAATGGAAAGAGATTTTAGATTAGCAAGTTTAGACCTTATTATTTCTAATCCGTTACGTTGGGAGGCAATGTCTAGTGACGAAAAATCTCAGTGGACAGCATACAGACAAGCTTTGTTAGATGTTCCACAGCAATCAAGTTTTCCGAACTCAGTTACTTGGCCTTCTGC
>Ga0163180_10000537_pt1 | contig 22208 bp, 27 predicted proteins | sample AtlANTMetagenome_2_FD_109647 | JGI IMG/M metagenome (GOLD analysis project Ga0163180, IMG submission 109647) | Marine eukaryotic phytoplankton communities from the Atlantic Ocean - Atlantic ANT 4 Metagenome | ecosystem: Environmental > Aquatic > Marine > Oceanic | place: North Atlantic Ocean...
ACGCGGTATTGGTCATGGCTGACCACCTTCGACTCGACTTGAGAGTCCGTGACCCTCGGGGGTGCTTTGCCTTTCCCGGCGGCCTTCGATGCGGCAAGGCGCTCCAGTTGGGTACGCATGTCAATGCTTAGCCGGGCTTTGCAGTGCTCCACGTCGGATTTCGACGTCGCCAGGTCCCGTTCCAAGCCGGCCAATATCTCCCCCCAGTAGGCCATGTCCGCCGACACGCGCGCGAACTCGCCTTGGATGTTTGACCGGTCGATGTTTACGCACTCGAAGAGGTACTCTTCCACTTCCATCGTGTGGATCTTCCTGCTCATGGTTGCGGTGCCCACTCAGTTTTCATCTGGTTGGCTTGGTCGGCGTTCAAAGCTCCGCGAACCTTGAACACGTTGATCGCTCGGTCATGTAACTCCTCGCCGCTCAACCGGTTGAACTTGGGGTTGTTGAGGTATGGACCGACCCCGACGATTTTCTTCACGAGGCCCGCGATGCTCTCGAAGTACTTTTCGTCCGCAGGCTCGACGTCAAACCCGCGTAGGTAGTAGTCCACAAGCTGACCAAAACGCTCTGAGTTGGCGATCTCAGGCGGCACTTCGACGGGCGGGCTTGTGGGCGCTACCGGTTGCGGAGGCGAGACCGGAGGCCCATCATTCGGGCGAAAGTCTCCCATCGCTGCTTCGTCGTCTGGAAGTTTGTTTGTGGGAGCTTCGCGCTTGATCTCCGCGTCGTTTTCGTCGAGCCAAATCTTCTCACCGTTGGCCAGTTCGAGTACGACGTTCAGTTCGGCGCCTTTGACCGCATACCCAACGATCGGGGAAGGGTCGTTCTTGTACCTCGTCTTGCCCCTCCACCGTTGCGCGTGCTCGGCCCTTTGGTCGGCTTCTTCTTGCTCACGTTGCGCTGCGCTCTTGGGCTTGTTGGTCGGAGGCTTGCGTTTCTTTCGGGTCACTTTGGCCTTTGGTTTGTCTTCCGCCTCTACAGCTTCAGCTTTTTCGATCGGGGTGATCTCGATTTCACCCGCAGCTGCGAATTGCTCGGCGGGGATCCCCACGGGTTCGTCGGATGCCGGAACGAGAACGGGTTCTCCTCCTGCTGCGTGAGTGACTGTGAGCTGGCCCCCCGATGCTTGCACGGCGTCTTCAAGCGTTCGCCGGTAGTCCGAGGTCGGTGTGCCCGCGGGGCGCGTAGCGTCATCGAGAGGGTCCGCTCCTTCCTGTAAGGAGCGCAAGTAGCGGCAAAGCGCGATGTACTGGTCAAAGCTCAGGCCGGCGATCTCCGCCGAGATTTTCGTCTTCTTTGTTTTGTCGTCGTAGGATGTGCGCATCGTTTTCTCCTATGCGGCGAGTTCGTAGCCATGCCCAGCGATCCCGTGAGCCGCGGCGTGTTTGATGATTTCCCTCATTGTATATATGCGGATTTCGGCAGGGTCGTGACCCGGTGGAAGTCGAATCCACCCGACATTGTGGCCATCGAGGCTCAGACGTTGGGCGATCGAGCGCCCAAGCTCCCAGGCATCGCCGTCAAGCACGAGTAGCAAAGGGCGCTTCGATTCGCGCAGAAGTTCAACCTGTTTGTCCGCTGGTTTCCCGAAGCATGCGACGGCGAACGGCCAGTGGGGCAACGCGTCGAAAGCTCCTTCCACGACGATCGCGGGGTCAAGCGTCTCCTCGAACAATATCGCTCCGTTGTAGAGCACAGACTCCCGCCGGAAGCCTTTCGAGTTCACGTACTTCACGTCTTCCAGGTAGCTCGGTCGGAGGTTTGGTATGGCGCGCGCGACGTGTCCGAAATGGTCGCCTTCGACCGTTTTTACGGGGACCACGATGCGGTTCCCGGCGTACCCGATGCCGGCCGCTTCGATCGTGTCCCAGCTTCCCACACGGTCGAACAGGTAACGAGCGGCCACCCCGAGCTTGAAAGAGTTCGCGTGCTTCCGCGTGAAGGGGACGAAGTCCCTCGGGAGACGAGGGGCCGGGGCCTTTGCAGGCTGGACCGGAACGTGGGTGTCTTCGCTGCCAAACCCTTCGAGCCGACCTTTGGCCCCACACTTGAAACACCGGTAGAAGCCGGTCTCGCGGTGAACGGAAAGGCTACCGCGGTGGTCGGCCTTGCCGGTGCGGTCGAGGCATAAAGGGCACAAACAACGCGCGTCGTCGCTCCCCGAAGAGTGGCTCTGGGCGAACGCTTCTGCGACCAACCTTCTTTGCGCAGAGTAGTTCATAGGTTTTTGATGGACACAATACGGGCTTCGAGTTCGTCGATCTTTTCTAACGTCATTTCATCGGGGTAGTCGTAGACACGGCCCGTGGCCGCCGCGAGGCGCATAAGACGTTTATATTTGGCTTCACACAAAGACTTTTGTTTTCGACCTTCTTTGCGAGCGATGCGCCCAGATAAATGCCATGCTGCGTCCCAGGCTGCCCGTGCGATTTTTTTGGTTGAGCGGGTCGAGTCGAGATCGTATTTGACCCACCAGTTCTCGAACTCAGGTCTGTGTTTGTCTTGCATCGGATCGAAGTATAGTTCAGAAGCAAAGTAGCGTCAACCGCTATCTTCGGGGTATTCGTCGCCCCATCCGTTCCAGCCCGGCACGCGTTCGCGGGCGAACAGCTCGATTCGGGGGCGGTCGCCGAGAAGCTCCACGATCTTGTCCCGGATGATGGCCGGTTTCCGGCTGTGGGTTCGGGACTTCGGCGCGAACTGGTGCTGTCGAATGCTCTCGGACTGCAAGGGAAACGTTCGGCGGTTGGGAGTCGTCGAAAACGCGAGAACGAGTTCGTCGAGCGGCTTTACCAGCCTCGGCCGGGGTCCGCTGGCGCCGATGGCTGCGCCGTCTTTCGTGGTCTTGACCCAAATGAAAGGCACCCCCTGGAAGTGGAGCCCCCACCTACGCCGCCACTCTTCGCCGGCCCGCATGATGACGTCGAGCTTCGGGCATGTGGCCCAGACAAACGCGATGCAATGCTTGGCCATCCAACGACCCCAATCGAACTCACAGATTTCCTCTTCGGTCATCTGTTGGTAGGGAAGTTTCGCCGTCCCGAACGACGTGTACGGAACCGGAAAATCGGCGTAGATGATCTCGTACATGGTTCAAAACCCGTTCCCGAACTCCGGGCTTGCCGTCTGAATCGCCCGGCTTGCGGCGTGTACGTCCGACGCGGAGATTCTCGCCCTCGACCAGTCCGTCACCAAGGGGCCGACTTCCATGCGACTCGGTCCATGCCGATTCTTCAACACTCGAATGAGCATCTCCGTGCCGTTTTCCATGGCCATCAAGTCCACCATCATGTCGGCGACTCGACCTTTGCCCGCCGAGTCGCTCGCATCGTCGACGTCGGCTTTGACGACGCCAGTTTTTTTCTGTGAGGCCGTGGCTGCCCAACACTTCCAGTTGACCGCGGTCAACCGGTGTTCCTCGTAGACTTCCTCCATAGCCGAGTAGGTGCCGTCGTGGCGGCCATCGGGAAGTATCTTGTCGGCGTAATCCGTGATGAATAGGTCGAGTCCACCCATCTCGTCCCGGGTCCGCTGAAAACTCGCTTTGACTTGAGACCACTTGGTGGCGCGCGGGGGGAACCACTTCACTTGGAACTTCCCGAGGCCGACCCCTTCTTGAAGCTCCCGCAGCCGGATCGATGCTTCTTTCCAACGGCCGTTCAGAATGTCGTTGGTGCGGACACCCGCCAAGTTGGCCAGCAGCCGCGCCGTCCACGGCTCCTCTTCGAGTTCGAGCGATGCCACCGCGACGTTCAGCCCGGAGCATATGGCTTTGGCTGCGAGGTTGATCAGCGCCATGCTTTTCCCGTCTCCGGCCTTCCCCATAAACACGCACAGCTGGCTTCGACCCAAGCCACCCTCCAGAGCCATATCCAAGTCTTGGACACCCAAGGAGAGGCGTTCGACGTGGCGAAGCCGGTCGATGCGCTCGAAAACGTCCTGGTTCAAGAACATCCCCGGGTTCTCGTCGGTGAGCCCGATCATCCGTGTCGCTTGCAACGCCGCGACAAGCGGCTCCAGGTCGTCGTGGGCGCCGTGGGCTCGGATCAGAGCGTCGACTACCTCGGATTCTTTGCGGCGTCGTATGAGCGGTGCCAGGGCCTCCAGCGTGTCCGATTCTTTTTCGGCCACGGATGACAACCCCACCAGAAAGTCTTCGGCTTCGTCGATCGCCGACTGTTTCATCCTTCCGCGTTCGCGCGCCATGGTCATCGAGCCGAAGCACCCCGCATCGGTGGGCACCTTTCCTTGCCGCCACAACTCACAAGCGTGCTCCATCAACGTTTGCGACGCTTTCAAACGAAGGCCCGAAGGTTCGACAAAGTGGCCGATGCAACGCCAAAACCGTTCGCTATTCAGGCTCCAGAACACAACGGCGCGCTCCAGGGGTTGCGGCAACAGATAGGGGCGCGCGGTATGGCCCGCGGGCACGATGGTGAGGTGTTGTGATTGTTGCATGCCCGACTTCCAGACCTACCAGATCCACTCTTTCGCAGCGACTTCGCGTTCGTATCGTTCGCGGCTACACGCACTGTCAGCACGCACCGCAGCGACCCTTCTCTTGAAGCTCTCGCCCGGAAAATACTCTCTCACAATTTTTCGGACCGCTTGGGTGCTCGTCGCACCTTGTAGTTTGAGGTCCTGCATCATCATCGAATGGTCCCGGGCTAATGCTTTCGCGCGTTCCGTGAACAGCAGCCGCCCCCCAAGCTCGGGGGTGGTGTCCTTGGCGAAGTCCATTTGGTTGTGGACAATCCCGCGGGAAAACACGGTGCGGTAGGAAGGGGCTCTCGATGATTCGGTGACCACGGGGAGGGTCACGACGAACGAAACCCAACGAGCTGCGCTGAACCGATTCTTGACGAGTATTCGTATGCCGTCCTGTAGGGCTTTCCAATCTCTGCTCTTGTCCCACCGTCGTCTTCCTCCCAGCGACCTTTCGACCTGCGCAGTGGAGCCGTAGTTCTTCCGGATCCACGCCCTCAACCACATGGCGCAATGGCACGCTTCCTTGTTGGACACTTTCCCATTCGAGCCCCCAACCAACGGGATCAGAGGCGGAGACGGAATCTTGGTGAGCTGGAGCATTTCCGGGTTGAACGTAGGCACGATGGAGAAGAATTCTTGAGTGGTAATTTCGGGAGGCATGTCGACTTCCAATCCGTCGGGACTGGCCACGGTGAGAAGGTTCGCGCGAGCGAACCGAACCCGGGGGCTGTTCCGACGTCGACGCCGCTAGGCGTCGGTTTCAATTTTCCCCTGGGAACCTATCGACCCGAGGTGCGGTGTCTTGTGTCTCGTTCCGAGCCAAACACACTTAAATTATGCGGTTTTAGAGGGGTCCATGACCGAGCGTTCCGTTAGTTTTCGGGATGTTTTTTCGCATGGTGTTCATTTTTTCTTCGTTTTCGTAATATCGGTTACGTTTTCAACAACCGAATACCCATATCGGGAGTAGATTCGGATGCGCTCCGCCGAGTGCGCTCCGATGTACGGGGCGCCCGAGTCGCGGTAATCGTAGATGTGGAAGGTTTTCTTGTCGTCGGTGACCCGGGACCCTCGACCGGCGCCTTGGATGACTTGGATGGGGCTCTTCATCCCCGAGGCGTACACGACGGATTCGAGGTTGGGGATATCGACGCCTTCGCGGAAAACGCCGTTGGCGACAAGGACTTCGAGCGACCCGTTTTTGCACCGTTCGACGAGCCTTTTACGGTACTGCTTGTCGGTCTTCCCCCAAGCGAACTCCACCGAGAACCCAGCGGAGCGGATCGCGTCTCGAAGAATCCGGCCGTGGCTCAACAAGTCCACGAACACCATTGCGGGCTTCGGGCAACGCATCACGTCCCGCAAAACAGCAGCGTTCCTCACTTTTGACTGGGCGATGGCGTGTTTGCGAACGGTCGCCCACGAACGCCGGAGGCCTTTGGGCATCTGCTGCTTGACGTCTGTGATGTGTACGGTTGCCGAGGCGACGTAACCCGCGTCCATCAAGCTCTTCGGGGTGACGTTGTAGAGCACCGGCCCAGTTTGCGCGATGGCCAACAGCCCTCGACCGTCGCTTCGTTCGAGCGGGGTACCCGACAACCCAATGCGGTAGTACGCGTTGATGAGGGCTTCCGAAACCTCCGAGAAGCTGCCCGCTGGCAAAACGTGGCACTCGTCGACGATGACCCCCTCGATTTTCGAGAGCGCGTTTTTGCACTTCGGATTCCGGAGCGCTCTGTAAAGTGTTTGGAAGGTGCAGAAGCTAACCCGTTCCCCGGGTTCCCAGCCGTCTTTGCCGAGCCACACGTGGCCGGTACCGTCTCCGCGTTTTTCCCACCGGTTTTGGATGTCCTCGGCGAGGTGGGAACGGTGGACAAGGAAGAGCCACCGGCAAGGGATGGCTTTGCATAAGCCCACCACGATCTCCCCTTTACCGCCTCCGGTGGGAACCCGAACGATCCCCCGGCCACTCCGAAGGGCGCATTTCACCGCGTCATACTGGTACGGCTCTCCATCGACTTGGCGCGTCCTCAGCCAGTCTAAATCGGCTTGTGCCGCGTGTTGGTCCCAAGGCAACGGGTGAGGCCGATCTCGCTTGTCGATGCGTTGTACGTCAAACCCCGCGGCCTTGGCGTGCTTTTCCACGAGGGGTACGAGCCCCGTTTGAAATCGCTTGTGGCGTTCGCTGATCAGCCGCACGGTGCCGGAACCCGTGACGCGTTCCTTTTGCGGGTCTTCGTAGGACAAGAACTTCCACATCCACCCCAGCTCTTCGGGGGTCGCTTTGGAGATCGTCGTGTACAGGTTTTGCAGTGTCAGCCACATGGGTTCACCGGGTTCGGCAGTTCAAAACGGACTCTTGCCAGCACGTTCGACATTGCAGGTGGGGACGGGGGTCGTCTTCGACCTCGAACGCGTAGGGGTCCGGTGCGAGTTTTTCTTCTTCAGGTTCAAGGTGCGCCCCGCAGTTACAACACCGAGCGGGGCGGGAGTCGGGACACGTCGGGCAAACCAAACGGCCCTCAAGGAGAAGCTGCGTGTCTCGGCATTGCTGCTCGGGGGTGAGTTTGGCCACCCCTACAGGTTAGCCGCCGCGGCCCAAATACGCGTTGAGAGATTCCAAGGATACATACTTCTTGCCCGCGACTTCCCGGTACTCCACTTTGGGAGGTTTTGCCTTTAGCCAGCCATAAAGAGTGTGGTACGGGGTGTCTGCGTACTTCGCGGCCTCGGCGATCGAGAGGTACCCTTCAGTTCGTTGGCGTTTAGCAATGCCCGCGCTCATTGGCTCTTATCCCATCCTGCAAGTGCCAAGAGTCCCACGCGGAGGTCTTTGTTGCCTCGGCCGCCGGCTTTGCGTAGCGTTTGAAGTAGCTTCCTGCGCTCGTTGGCGCTTTTCACGGGGATCACGATCTCGAACACGCGCTCGGGTTTCTCTTCTTCCCGGGTGCGCTCCAACGCGGACGCGTCTTCGAGGAGTTGTTCTTCAGTCGTTTCGATCGTTGCTCCGGTCAACGCTTCCAGCTCTTCGATGGTGAACCCGGTCACTTCGAGGTCTTCGATCGTGCGGCCTTCCGCGATCAACTCATCCACTTCGGTCGATACGAGCGTCAAATCCAACTCGCCCCGGTTGTTGTTGAGGGAGAGTGAAAGCTCTTTCCGGTCCACGGGGTCTAGACCGCTGGCATCCCGACACGGAACTTTCTCGTCCAAACTCCACAGCTCAAGGAGCACATCTTTGCGGTGGTGACCGTCCACGATCTCGTACTCGTCGCCTTCGGGGTTCGGTTTCCATACGACAAGCTCTTGGGCCAACCCGTTGCGCCGGATGATCTTCCGAAGGGCTTCGCGTTTGTGGTCGGGCATCCGGTTGGGGTTTCGAGGCGCGTCGACCAGATCTCCCAAACGCACGTCGATTTGAGGAAGGATTTCAGGGGTGAGTTCTTTGGTCATCGGTGTGTTCCTTTAGTGTTCGGCGCAATATCCGCTCCATCAAAGCACGGGCGCGGGCCGTTTCGCGCCGTATTTTTCGGGAATTGACGACGCTCGTTTGGTTGGAGTCCTGCAAAAGTCGGTGCGCTTGGCAGGCGTCGACACCTTGCGTGAGAGGTATACGGGCCAGAGGATGCACGGAGAGCGCGTATCCCATCGCTTGCGCCACCTTGTCCCGTAGCTCTTTCTGCTCCACGTCGTGGTCCATCCCAGGGGGCTTGTGCGGGAATTCTGCGACGCGTTCAAACCCGTGGCGAACCTGCGGTGGCAGAGTTCGGTTGGGGAAACAATACGGGGTCCGAAGCCGCCAAACGTACATCGCGAGGGGCAGGTAGGTGCATCGGTTGAGCCACCCTCCGAGCCCCTTCACTGAGGGCTTGGGAACGGTCACCCAGTATCGTCCGTAGGCCGGTATGGCGTGGGATAGGCCCTCGTTGTAAAGCTCGCTCTCCTCGACCCACGGATTTTGCTTATGCAGCCTCCCCGCGACACGGGACACCGTGGTGTTGACGGTGTCCCAGTGCTCGGGCTTCACGTTCACTCCGCCTCCAGTTCGAGGAGCCCTTGGGTGATCGTGACGGTGGCTTGGTTGAGCGCATCGATCACGGGGTCAAGTTGCCCGTCCATGAAGTCGGCGTACGCTTGCAGTTTGTCGGTGGTCTCTTGAAGGCGCCGAAGCTCCGACTTGTGCGCGCGTTTCCCTTTGTCCCCCGCTGCGGCAAACTCTTGCGCGCGTTGGGTAGCCTGCTCGCACTCGGATTTGAGCGCGGCGACGATGGCCGCAGCGGTCTCCCGCGACGACGTTGCGGGGATCTCGAAAACGACGTGGTCACTGCACTTCCGCAAAGCTTCCACGGTGGTGCGGAACAAAGGGAGTTGTGCAGATGGCACGTAATAAAAGCCGCCCATCGGTCGAAGCCGGACGGCTTTGCACTTCCGGCACAAATCGCTCAGCCAAACCGAAATTTCGTTCGTGCTGTATTTTCCCTGCCGGTCGAGGTACGCCGCGCGGATTTCAGTCTTCAATGATTCGAGACCGAGCCCGTTGAAAGTCAACGCGAGAGGCCAATCTTCGGAGACTTCGACGCGTAACGTCCCCGTGTACGTGGGCTCCCCATCTTCCACTTGTCGGCCCACAAACAAGTGACCTCCGGATGGATGGCTGTCCAGAAGGAACTCGTTTTTCCCGCTTGCAACTGCGCGACAAGCTCTGCGCAAGATCGTCTTGTCGCTCGGGAGTTGGGGCACAACTAGCTCGGGGATCGCAGCCAAAACTGCGTCCAGACGAGTGCTGTCCACCGCACCGTTCAAGGACCAGTAGACGACCGATCCAGTAGCTTTTCCTTCAGAAATTACGCGGATGTTGGAGTTGATTTGAGTTGCAGTTGACATCGTTTTTCCTTGTGTGTTCAGGCCGTTCATGGGGGTAGGTTTATGGTGTGGGAGTATTAGCGCCAAGAATTATATTCGATTGTTCGTTACTTTGCGGACCAGCGATCCAATCCGTTGCATCACGACGAACACGTTCGTTTGAGTGCCCGGGAAAAGTCGCATGTCCCAGTTGCGTTTCACCATGGCTTCGGCGGACGGTTTCACCAGCTCGGCGCTGCCTGCATCGATGACTTGGCGGCAAACCCCCCAGAATGCATCGACCCGCGTTTTCCATGCGTCCATTTCGGCGTCATCGGCGTCTATGGGATGCGTGGACGCGAGGAACGCTTGGCACGAGCTGAGAATCGCCATGGTGCGGTCGGCCCGTTTGTTCAGCTTCAGCTCCACTTCCCCGTCGAGGAGCTTATCGGGGGCGGGCAGGTCCACTTCCCGCAAGAACTGTTGCAGCTCCTTGGTGGCAGCAGAGCCGACGCAAGCGCGGATGAACGTATACCGCTCGGCGCTGTTCAAATCGTGAACAATCGAAGACGCCAGCGCGGATACGGCCAGCTCCCAGCTCCGCGGCGATGGGTGGGCTCGGTGGCGCTCAGGGCCTTCTGGCACCCCGGGGTTGAAGAGCGTGGGGCGTGCCATGATGAAGGCGGAGATCATGGCTTCCGCTTGCGCCATGGCCCCGGGCCACATGTCTGCGACCTTCGCTTCGCGTGCGACGATTTCCTCCACGGTTGGGCTCTTGGACTGGGCTTCGAGGTACCGTCCGTCCTGAAGCCATTTCACCCACTCCGTGAAGTCGGGGGCCTGAAAATCCAAGTGGCAGAGCCGGTTTGCCATGGGAGGGGGAAGCGGTGTCGCGTTTGTGGCGCAGTCGATCGGATTTGCGCAAAACATGAACCGCACGGTGGGAGCCACTTGGACGTCTCCGGCTTTGCCTTCGAGCACGATCCGCATCATGGCGGCGTGCCCGTCTTCCTCGCACGAGGTCATTTCGTCGAACAGTTGGACCGCGCCATGTTTGTGTTGGTTGACCTCTTCCACCCAAGTCGCGGGCAGGTTTCGGACCACTTGCCCTTCGATGTCGGGGACGTGAAAGCCCGCAAGGTCGACGGGATCCGTCACGGGCATCGAAGTGTCGCGGAAATGGAACCCCAGCGAACGGGAGATCCGCTTCACTGCCGCAGTTTTTCCAATCCCGGGAGGCCCCCAAAGAATGAGGGGAAGCCCCAGTCGTCCGTTGAGCCCACGGGCCATCAGTGCAGCGGTGATGATTTTGTCTTGGTCGATCATGTCGGTCGGATTCGCGTTTGGGTGTATGTTGGGAGTATATAGTAAAGTTTGAGCATAGCAAAGGGAAAATTCAGGTTTCGACGCGAATGTGCGTGCCCCAATCGCAAGGGGCGGTGGCCCCGGTTCCCACTTCGAGCCAGATCACGTCAGTCCCGGTCGGGGCTGCGGCAGGGGCGGGCCCCCAACCGTCAGTGACGATCACCACCAGATCGGGCTTCTTCTTCTCGTTGCGGATGTGGTCGAATATGGGGTGGAAGGATGTCCCTCCACCGCCTTTCAGCGCGTCGGCGGCTTCTTCCCATGAGCGGCACGCTCGAACGCCATGGACCTCGGCGTCACAGCTCATGACGCGGACTTTGGCGCCCAAACTTCGGAACAACGCGTCTGCTTCGCGCAGCCCCACCGAGAGCCTTTCGCCGCCCATAGATGCCGACGTATCGACGACCAGCATCACGTCCGGAGCGAACTTCTCTTTGCCCGCGAGCAAGATCGAGTCTTTGCGCCACCCGTAATACGCTTGGCGACGCGAGGACTTGCGGTAGGTGCGTCGGTTTCGCCCCCTACGCGCTTGGTGTACCAACCCTCGGGCGCATTGGCGGAGTTGGGTCCGCCAATGGACTTTGGCCGGGCCTTGTGCTTTTTCCACCCAGCGCGCAAGCCCGCCCGGAACCGATCCAGGGTTCCGTCGCTCCGCTTCGGCGATGGCGGAAATGACTTGGTGGGCGATCTCCTCCATTTCGTCGGGGTCCCGTTCCGCGGCCCTAACCTCGTCTCCGAGGTCGTTTTCGTTGTCGACGGGGTTCCCCGCACCGCTCCCGCAAGCCCCAAAAGCGTCTTCGCCCGTCCCGAGTTCGGACACGTCCGGCTCGCCATCGATGTGGCCTTGGTCTTCGTTCGGGCACCCCTGCGAATGGTCATCGCTGGACCCGCATTGGGGGCATTGACCGGCGTCTCCTCTCTGGGACTTCTTTTCCCGCTGCTCGTTCCGCTTCTGAATCAGGAGGACGTAATACTCATCCGCCGTGAGCCCCACGGGAAAGCCCCACGTCTCGGGCCAGCATTCGGTAGGGGGCCAATCGGACCATCCCCCCTCTCGGAGTACGTTGTTGATCCAAATGTCACACGCGATGTTGAAGACCCTCGGGTCGTAGTTGCACTGCCGGGATCGTTGCGGGTGGAGCAAAACGACATGCAGCACTTCATGGGCGAGGACGAACGCGATCTGGCGCTCCGTCCACTTTGCGACCGCCCCGGGCGTGTACAAGAGGACGCCTCGCTCGGTGACCGCAAACGTGTCCATCTCCCTCACCCCCATTCCGGCACCCATGGGCACCGCTTGGCGGATCTTTTCGACCTCCACAGGCGTCAAACGCCAAAGCGCGTCCGTGTAGTAAGGGGCTTTGTCCGCCGTGAGCAGGTAGGCCACGTTGAGTTTGGAGCTTGAGGTTTCATCTTGCTTCGCGCTTTGTCGCCGTCGCATCGATGAAAGGTTACCAAAAAAACTAACTTTTGCAAACACTAAAAATAAATCTTGACGATATTTTATGCGTGATTTATATACGACGCGTGGACACTTACAAAACCCGGGTTTCGTCGTTTCCGGACCAAATGAAAGATGTTGTAGCGGGCGTGACGTTTGTCCGTGAAGACGGGCGGTTCTACATGCGGGTGAAGTTCCCTGTCCGCGAAGCCGGCGGCATCCGAACAGCGGTGCGCTTAGATGACGGGATGATCATGTCGATCCCCCAACATGAATCGGTGTGCATCCGTTTCGTGCAGGCGGTGCCGTGTGAACCTTGACGTCATCGTCATCGGACCCGGTGCAGACCTTCGGGGGGCGGACCTCCGAGGGATGGACCTTCGGGGCGCAGACCTTCGGAACGCAGACCTTCGATTCGCAGACCTTGAGGGCGCAGACCTTCGGAACGCAGACCTTCGATTCGCAGACCTTCGATTCGCACTACTTCGGAACGCAGACCTTCGGTACGCAGACCTTGAGAACGCAAACCTTGGGAACGCAAACCTTTGGAACGCAAACCTTGGGAACGCAAACCTTTGGGGCGCATACCTTGGGGGTGCACACCTTCGGAACGCAGACTTTCGGAACGCAGACCTTCGATTCGCATTACTTCGGAACGCAAACCTTGGGAACGCAGACCTTCAAAACTCCAAGCTCAAAGACACTGATCTCTCGGGGTCGATACTTCGGAACGTAGACTTCAGAGGATCCAACGTTTGGGAAGCCAAGATCTGGGGTGCAGACATGGATGGGGCCATTTTCGATGCAGCTTGACGTCATCGTCATCGGACCCGGTGCAGACCTTCGGGGGGCGGACCTCCGAGGGATGGACCTTCGGAACGTAGACCTTCGGAACGCAGATCTTCGAGGTGCAAACCTTGAGGGCGCAAACCTTCGGAACGCAGATCTTCGGGGCGCATACCTTCGGGGCGCAAACCTTCGGAACGCAAACCTTGGGGGCGCATACCTTTGGGGCGCAAAACTTGAGGGCGCAAATCTTGAGGGCGCAAATCTTGAGGGCGCAAACCTTCGGTACGCAGATCTTCGGAACGCATACCTTCGGAACGCAAACCTTCGGAACGCAAACCTTGGGGGCGCAAACCTTCGGGACGCAGATCTTCGGAACGCAAACCTTTGGGGCGCAGTACTTGAGGGCGCAAACCTTCGGAACGCAAACCTTGGGGGCGCATACCTTTGGGGCGCAAAACTTGAGGGCGCATACCTTCCGAACGCAGACCTTCGAGGCGTAAATCTTGAGGGTGCATACCTTCCGAACGCAGACCTTCGAGGCGTAAATCTTGAGGGTGCATACCTTCCGAACGCAAACCTTCGGAACGCAGACCTTCGGAACGCAAACCTTCAAAACTCCAAACTCGAAGACACTGATTTTTCGGGGGCGATATTTAGGGGTGCGGATTTCCGGGGATCCAACGTTTGGGAAGCCAAAATCTGGGGTGCAGACATGGATGGAGCTATTTTCGATGCAGCTTGACGTCATCGTCATCGGACCCGGTGCAGACCTTCGGGGGGCGGACCTCCGAGGGATAGACCTCCGAGGGATGGACCTTCAGAACGCAGATCTTCGAGGTGCAAACCTTGAGGGCGCAGACCTTCGGAACGCAGATCTTCGGAACGCATACCTTCGGAACGCATACCTTGGGGGCGCAGACCTTGGGGGCGCATACCTTCGGGGCGCATACCTTGGGAACGCATACCTTGGGGGCGCAGACCTTGGGGGCGCATACCTTCGGAACGCATACCTTGGGGGCGCAGATCTTCGAGGTGCAAACCTTGAGGGCGCAAACCTTCGGGACGCAGACCTTCGGAACGCAAACCTTCGGAACGCATACCTTGGGGGCGCAACCCTTTGGGGCGCAAACCTTCGAGGCGCAAACCTTCGGAACGCATACCTTCCGAACGCAGACCTTCGGGACGCAGACCTTCGGAACGCAAACCTTCAAAACTCCAAACTCGAAGCCACTGATTTTTCGGGGGCGATATTTAGTGGTGCGGATTTCCGGGGATCCAACGTCTGGGAAGCCAAAATCTGGGGTGCAGACATGGATGGGGCCATTTTCGATGCAGCTTGACAGGCGCTCGAATGGCCTCCAATCGTCGAAGCTGTGCTCCCTTCGGTCGGCGGTCCTTCTCACTCCCTGGCACACTTCACCGCCGGCCGGGGGTGGGCACATTCATGCCACATCTAGCTCTTCGATCTCATCGAGCAAGTCGTCCGCTTCCTGGCCCCAACTGGGGCGAACCCCTACGATGATCTCTCTGTCCCGAGGTCGGTTCGGAGGGTACATGTACGATCGCCCGTCGACGTTGGTGAACGGCTGGCCCACGGGCACAGTCTGCCCGTCCAAAGCGCGAGAATCCGCCGCGGTCCGGTTGTCAAACGTCGCCACAAGCTTCTTGTTCATGGGATTCCCCGGCGTATTCTCGGCCATCATTGCTTTCCATGTCGTGCCGTTATAGGCGGCGGCCATCTCCGTGGCTGCAACACGCTCAACCATCCACTGCTTCTTTCCGGCCAAAGCAGGGATGTTTTTCTTCAAGTATTTCGCCGCGTCAGCCCAGTTCTTGCCGATAAGAACCTGATCTTGAAGCAACTCCCGCATGGCGTCCGAAGTTCTACGCCCCCAGTACGACAAAGACTTTTGATAGCGGTTGATCAAGAATTGGTCCTCTTCCGTCAAATAGCTCAGCACATCGAACCTCAACGGCGTTGCCGAACCCAAGTATTTGCGGTCGTGCCATTGGAGCCACTTTTTGGCGTCTACATACGAGCGCATCACCGCTTTCTTGTGGACCCCCGCGAGCGCTTGAGCCGTCTGCGACTTCAGTTGTTGGAGTGCCGCGTTCAGCTGCATCTCCATGGCTCTCTTCGTGGCTGTAGTCCACCCACCAAAATCGTCCCCTGGTATCCGATCGATGTCCCGTCTCAACTGAACCATCACGCGGGCAGCAGAACGTCTTGCCGCTCGGGATGCTTGATCAGACAACTTTGCGACGTGTTTATGCTGATCGCGTAGCAAGTCCTCGGGGGACAACCGGGACGCCGCAACCATCAGGAGTCACCCGCGAACTCCACCGTTTCTTCCATGCCGGGGCCCCCTTGGTCAGTCACCCCACCCAACGTTCTCCCGTCGATTCGAGGTGAACCGGTGCGTTGGGTGATCTTGACCTTCTCTTTGGGCTTCTCCCCATCTTGAGAGACTTGGGACTCCATCTTCTCCATCTCTTTGTCAAAGTCCAACTCCGCTTCTTGCTTTTGCTGAAGTTGGTCGCGGACGACGCGGAGATACTCTTCCCCCGCGTCGAGCCCCAAAGTCTTCGCCATTTCACCCACTCGCGTTTCCTCGGACAAGAGATTGGCGGCTTTCGCAACCGCCATGGCTTTGGAAGTTTCGGCGAGCTGTTTCGGCGTGGGGTCGAAGTACGGCGGCCATTGCACGTCGACGTGTGACCCGGTGCCCACAGACTGGGCGCGGATCTCGGGCTCGGGCGTCTTCCCTTCGATGATCGCTTCGTCATCTTGCTTGGGGTACGTCACGACGGGAGGCAAGAGGATCCCCGCTCCCGGTTCGGGGTCTTCCAAGTTGGCGATCCCCAGATTCTTCCCCAACGTCAGCCAAATGCGCGTCAGCTCTCGAATGGTCTGCGTCATCGTCACGCGTAGCCGGTTGGTCTTGGCTTCCATTGCACGCCAAAGAAGCTGTATGGCTTCCCCGCTCTTGTACGCCCCGGCATTGTTGGGGTCGACGATGACGCACTCGGCCGTCTGGAGCACCTCTTGGCGGATAAGATTGACGACCTCGATCCCCACTTTGACGCTGGAGCCGTCCATCTCAAGGTAGCTCGCGTCCCCATTCGCGGAAACCGTCATCAGGCCCCCTTTGGTAATGGTGCCGATCTTCTTCCGCAGCCGCTCTTCCTCTTTCACCAGAAGCGTGGGGTCGACGTTTGCGCGCGCCGCCTTGTAAACCTGCGACATGATCCGGTCTACTTGGTCGATGAGATGCCAAACACCCGCGCAATCCGGTTGTCCGTCTGGGCTCTTTGTGTTTCGGGTGTTTTGGTACCAGATGACAGGGCACCTGCCCGCTTTGTGCTCGACCTTGTTTTCGGGCTTGTGTTTCAGCGGAACCGTGGCGTCCCATTCATCCTCGGGAACGTCGTCGTAGTACACCACGTACTTCTGCGTCCAGAGTCGCGTCCGCCAGAACTTCTTGACTTGGAGTCTTCCGCTTTGTGCGTCCGGGACCAAACGCTCCACAAGACGCTGCTCTACGACTTCCATGGGTTCCCAGTTGGCCCCCGGGGCCCACTTGTAGACGTGGACGTCGTACGGCATCAAAACCTCAGAGGTCGGCACACCGTCGACGACCGAAGGGACAATTGCCGCAGCTCCACAGCTCCCGGCAACGTCTCGTGCCTCCATCAACACGTCCCAGCATTGCGCTTCATCGAAGATGGCTTCCAAGTACCGTTCGGTGTTCAGGTCCGCGGGCACGTGCAACGACGGTTGCCGGCTGTGGCCCAAAAGCATCTCGGAGAATCGGTTCACTATCTGCCGCACCAAAGGCATCCCCGTGTCCGGCTTCCGTTGTCCGTAGGGGATCGCTTGAACCGGGACGAACCCTTGAGGTTTGAGGCGCGCTCGGAGGTATCCGACCCCCGGGTCTCTCGCCGTACCGTCCCAGCTACGCGCAAGATGGTCGAAATGGCTACCCTCGAAAAACGCGCGGCACTGGAGAAGCATCTTCGCGCGTTGGGTCTTTCGCAGCTCCATCACGCGAACGTTGTTCACGATCGTGGCGTACACGCCCTCACCGAGTGCGATATCTGGGTCGGGGCCGATCGGAGGGCCAGCAGGGCGTACCATGGGGAGAGAATACCAGGAGACCGCGCCTTAGTCCGCGGGGCTACCGGACCAACGTGTCAACCTCGAAGAACGCGTCATCGTACTCCCGGGCGCGTCGCCGGAACCCTGAAAGCCGCACGCCCTCACGCGCAATCCAAGACGCCATCAAACGGTCCCCCGGGTGGGTGTCCGGGCTGTATGCCACGCATTCGTTGATCCAGCACAAAGTCTCGGAGTTCGGGCGCATATCCTCGTTGCACGGAATCACCCACTTCTTGTTGACCAGCTCCGTGGCGATCGAGTCCACACCGAACATCATGTCGTGCTTATTCATGCCCGTGAAATGGCTTTTCACCGGGAGCGCGGTCAGGTCGCTTGCGAACTCGTTGAGCATCTTCTGCGCGGCGTTGCTCTCGACGCATAGGATGCTCCCGAACGCTTGGTGGACGTACTCCATTTGTTCCAGTTTTTGCGGGCCCGTCCAATCCCCGGAGCGGATATCCAAGATTCGCAGCGACATGTCCGGAAGCGCGGTGACCGTGAACAAACACGTGAGCGAACCCCCGCCAAACCCGAGGTCGACGCCGGTGATCGTGGGGCTATCGGAAGGGTTCCAGTGCGTAGCGAACTCGTCCCCGAGTGTGCTTCCTCGTTTGAGGCCCTCGAAGAAGTATTCGCGCTTGATGCGACCGGTCCCCGAGTCCACCAGCTGGTTGTGGAGCATCAGCTTGGCGCTGATGGGGCCCAAGTTCTGCTCCCGTTTGCGGAGCTTTGGAAGGGTCCAGATCTCCGGAATCAGTGGCAAGTCCTCGCCGGTCGCTTCGTCTTTGACGTAGCAGCTGTACTTCTTGTGCGCGAAACCTTGTTCTCGGATAAGGCGATGAAGGGCGTCGTCCTCATGCCAAACGTGCCCCAACACCCAAACCCGCGTTCCGCTGGGCGCGTCCCGAGAGAGCACTTCGGTGCGGAACCACTTGTGCAGCTTCTCCCGGTTTTCGGCGGTTAGCGTGTTCCGGATGTCGTGAAGATCGTCGGCGACGATGAGGTCCAAACGTGAGCCCAGAATTTGGCTGCCCGGCGAATAGATGGCGATCGTGGGGTTGCCTTGGCGATCGAGTGAAATTCTGTCATCCGTCCAAACTTGCCAATTTCGACGGGCCAAATGGGGGAAAATCAGCCGCAACCATTGGGAACCGGGACCCTCCCCTTCGATGTCTTTTCGGATGTCGTTCAGGACTTTGGTGGGCAACTCTTTGGTCGCCGAGCAGATCGCAATGCGGATGTCAGGGTTGTTCCCAATCTCCCACAGAACACGCCAACGGGTGATCTGGTTTGTCTTTCCGTGGCCAACAGGAGCGAACAGGACAAACCTGTCGTGGTCTTTGAGATGTTGATGCCATTGGCGGTGTATTTGGGCCGTCTCGATGGCTTTGCCACGCTCAACGCGAGCCACCCACCGGATGAACTCAACCGGATCTCGGCGCGCCCTTTTGCAGATCAGAGCCGTCTGGGCGTCAAAGAGCGCACGTTGATCCGGGTTGAGTTCCACCAACTACTCCCCCAAATCCACCACGGGGCCCGAACCCGAGCCGGAAGATTGGACCGTCGTCTCGATCTTCGTGCGGATAAGCCCTTCGATGTCCTTGAGAGCGAGCCCCAAGCACCCCTGAAGCTCCGCGAGCCCCTTCTGGCCTAGTTGGCGCTTCACAATCTCCAAAGCGCTGTCACGGGCAAACCGGGCCGTCTCCGGGGTCCATTTCTCGTCCGCCTTGAGCTTCCGGACCACGGTCTGCTCGATCTCCATGACGGCGCCTTTGGTCAGAGTTTCAAGCTTTGTTGTGGCGCAGCTGAACGCCGCCGCGTGGGCTTTCGAGTCGAGCCATTGCTTAATGGATTGGGACCCAAGAGTGAGCAGGCCGGTGATCACGAGCGACAAAAGAGACAACGCTCCCGTCACCAAGACTTCGAGGATGTTGTGAATTTCGGACTCCATGGTGGCCGATCCTATCACCCATCCATATCCTCGCCCGCTTTGAACTTCTCAACCTCGGGCATCCGGCCATCCATGTACGCCTCCAAGTCCTCTTCCGTCCAGTTCTCAAAGTCCCGGAAGAGCTGCTGGTGGTACTCCTGGTCCTCTTGTTTGCGCGCTTCAGCCACGGCGGCTTGGGTGCTCACAACAGCGGGGAGTACCGACTCCGGGTCGATGTCGAAGTCCAATTTGGTGCCTTTGGGCATCCGCATCGTAGACCCGAGCCGTTCGTACAACCGCTCGAACGTTTCAGCGTTTCGGGAGTAGTCCGCCCAATCTTTGAGCACGCGAAGCGTCGACAACTCGGAGTTCGTGAACAGCTGCTTGTGAATCGGTTTCCACCCGGGATCGTCGGGGCCGAGCTTTGACGTAGATACGACCTCTTTGGTGCGACGGTTGACGATTTCAAACGCCAACACTTCAGCCATGGTGGCGATCTTGTCTCGGTTGCGAAGGTTTCGGACGCCCCCCTTCGAGATAATCTGCGAGGCTTCCACCGCGTTCAACCGCATCTCGGTGGCAATCTCCGCGAATCGCGCATAATAGCTCGGGTGCTCATCCGGGGCACACGGCAGTGGGTTGGACAGCAGGTACTCGAATTGCTTCCGCGTCATGTTCGTCGCGGCCAACACCTCGGGGACGCTTCCGGATGTGGAAAACACCTCCCATCCGCGCGTGTATTGCTCAAGGGTAATGTCTTTCACCTTGGGCGCGTCCGGGCGCGCCTTGAGGAGGTTTTTCCTACGTCCCGCCATCATGACCCCCGCAAGCGGACGCCCCAGCCCCCGGCGGCCGTACAAGCGGCGACAAGCGCCCTTTCCTCGGTCCGCGGTTGCGGTGACGTGAACTCGATCCAAGCCCCGCGTTCGGGGTCGTAGGTAGTCAAGATCTGGTCCAAGAGCCCCGGGGTCAGGTTGGATTCGTCGGCGTCGCGCAACACGATCTCCGTCGGCCGGGGGATGTAAGGTGCCCGCATCATGGCCTCAGCCAAGTCCTGAAGCCGCGTAGGAGCGCTCAGGAACGCCGACACGTCCACCACGTCCCACAAGGGGGTTGCAGGCCAGTTCTGCTCGTGAACGCGCCTTTGGGTCCACAGCACCACGTCTCTCGTGCGTGGGTCGCTCTGAAACTGTGAAATGGCCTCGTCGACGACGTGCTCCGACCAATCCGCAGCCTCAAGCCACAACACGCGAACGCCTACGCGCCAAACCTGCGTGAACTCGACGACAAGGTGCTCCGGCCTGGCCCCGGAAGGCAACGCAATGCGCGCCGCTGGCAACCCTTCCAGTTCCCCGACCGGGATTCTTTCGATACCTCTCACCCGCTCAGTGTAGCCTACGACGTCAACCCGTGGGCAGCTTCTCGATCACCGACGACAAGTACCAAAGCACGAGCCCCGACAAGAGCGTCAAAACAGCGCTGGCTCCCGTGACGACCCCGACAATGCGTGACTGAAACTGCTCGGTTTTCTTCAGCCGCTCCTCGAACTTCTTGACCTCCAGCGCTTCGAGGGCGGTCATGCGTCGTTCGAGGTCATCCACTTGGGTTTCGACCGCATCAACGGCGACTTCAGACTTAGCCTGAAACGCCTTGAACGCTTCCACTTTCTCTTCAATCCGAGCGGTTCGTGTATCCAGCCCGCTCAGAGTGTCGGACATCCGGTCGAACTTGTTCTCGAACCTCGACCAGGCATCAGGTGGAACTTGTGTCACCCGATAACTTTGAGCCACAGAACGCTGTACAGTCAACCGGGGGGGCTCAAACGTCGCAGGGCCCAACGTACGGCCCTCTCTGTGGAAATGCTCCACGAACCCGTCCGTACAAGCCACGGAACACTGTCCTGGAACTTTCCGAGCGCGTGGGTCCACTCAAACCCACGTTCAAAATTTCCTGAGTCGATGTTCAGAATTTTCGCAACGGCAGCGTGACGTTGGGCCTGAGTCCGAAGCGGCCCGTCGTCCAGTCGTTGGAGCAGGTCCTCCGGGGGCTCTTCCCAGCGTTCACCGCGAGTTTTACGGACCCAACACTCCAAGGCGTCGCCGGGGTTGGCCAAATCGCCCGCGTCAAACGAGCCGCGGATCGCGTCTTCTCGAAGGTTGTACCGCGGGAGCAAGTAGTCGCACACCAAAGAGTCGATTGCCTCCATGACTTCTTGGCTTGGGCGCGCGTCGATGAAGTCATCACCCGCGTGGATAGACTTGAACTTCCCGCCGACGCAAACGGTGACCGCGGCAGGGTGCCTGGGCACCGCTCGCGTGTCCCACTCATCGCCCCAGCAGCGGTAAACCTCGAACTTCCCGTTTCGCACTTCCAAAGTGGAAGGAACGTAGAACGTGTGCGGTGGGGCCGGGCTCCGTTGGTCGACGCACCATTGGGCGTACCGTTCCAAGCATTGCGGACCGTGCCGACGCGTGCCCCCCGACTGGGTGACGAACACCTCTTGAACCCTCCGCCCAGAACGGCGCTCGTACCCTTTCCCCCGCGGGCCGGGAAAGTCAGGACTCTTCGCAAGCCCTTCTACCGATACAAGCCGGATCTCCGGGCCTTCCCATTCCGGGATCGACGAAACGCGCACGTCAGGCCTCGGCGCAGTGGTGATGCAACGTGTCGCACGCGTATACGTCGTCATCGGTGCAGGATGAAGGTGCGCCGGAAAGGCATTCGTAACGCTCTTGAAGGCATTGGAAGGGTTGGGGAGCCCGGAGTTCCGTCACGCGCGTAGCGTCGCACTCAGGCCACGCGGAGTCGCATGTTTCCAACGACGCCACGAAAGCTGACATGCACGTCGCTGGGCATACGGCGGTCTCGCAAGAGTTGCCGGTTCCCCCGCAAGTCATGGAACACTGAACGTATGCGTCGTACGCGTCGTCTGCGCAAAATTCGCGGTCCCCCAAGGTTTCCGCGTCGCAAACCTCCGCCGCTGCGACTTCCGCGGGAGGAGGTTCGGACTTGACGGGAGTTCCGCAAGCAAAGAGGAAAAGGGCGCCGAACGCGTAGGTGATCTTGTTCATAATGTCTAAGATTACACCTTTTGAAAAAACCGCAAGGATTTATATTTTGAACATATGTTCAGCGTAGGGCCAGGCATGAGTCTTGGTAAGACACCAACGTCACGCGTGGGGCCGGGGCCG
>Ga0163180_10000539_pt1 | contig 22161 bp, 14 predicted proteins | sample AtlANTMetagenome_2_FD_109647 | JGI IMG/M metagenome (GOLD analysis project Ga0163180, IMG submission 109647) | Marine eukaryotic phytoplankton communities from the Atlantic Ocean - Atlantic ANT 4 Metagenome | ecosystem: Environmental > Aquatic > Marine > Oceanic | place: North Atlantic Ocean...
CGGTGATGAGACTGCTACCTCTACATACGCCATGTCGATGCAAGCCGCAGCAACCTATAACGTGGCAGAGTATTGGCATCAGCGAATTCCTTTTGAGGCTATTATTAATCCTGCTTCGGTAGGAACTTTTACAGTGGCGGATTTCGAGCCACATCCTTCCGCCTCCTTAAATATAACTGGAACTTTTGGCGCCGCAGCCAGCGACAATATCTACAATCTAATGGCGCGAAATTTCTTTGGAGAAGTTCCTGCATTTTTCCTGAAAGATTCAGGATTGACCAAGTTGGAATCAAATGTTATGCGTAACGATATGACATTTGAAAGCGGTAGTGTTTATGGATGTCGAATTAAACTTCGTAAATCATATAGCGGAACAAAGTCATACGAAAACGAATCAGGCTCTAATGGAACATATACCGCCGTTGGGGGGGGTGCTTTTATTCCCGGGCATGGTTATAGCTCCGATGTTGGATATCCTCTTCCTCAATGGCCTATCAATCAAAATCCTGGAACTTTCCAAGAGAGTTTTACGATGTATAGTCGACCGAGTGCGTTCGGCCCTGCTATTTCAGGGCGACCGTCGGGGCAAAGCAATCCTGGCGCCTGGGACAAAAAAGTTAGAGATTCTTTCAATGGTTTCAACCCTGCTTACACACCTCCTTATTATGATGGCGAAGCATGGCTTGATGTTGTTTTCCGCCCCTCCGCCTCAGTGTCGTACGACCTTGATAAAATATTGCAAGAAGCCTCTAAAGCCTCGTGGAGATTCGACGCCGGTAATGGAAAGGCTCAGCTATTGTATAGAACCCCCAACACCAATTACCAGATTTATGATGGCTATCGTATTAATCCCAATTCAATGCAGTTAAGTGCTAGCGTCAATCCATTTGGCATTGAGTCGGTTAATTTTCAAGAAACCGACAAATTTGGTAACGTAATAGCTGAACGAGACACGGTTGTAGGTAAGCGTTGGGTGATTCAGCCCAAGTTCGAAACTCCTATGTTGAACTTCAATAATCTAGGAACACAAGGGGTTACTTCTTCCAACGGAAACTTTACATGTCCACAAAATTTCGGAGCCACGGCTCCGCGTGGAATGTGGCATCAGTTTGGGACAATACCCGATTCTCCCGATGTTGGAGTATTTTTAGAGGTTGAAGATATACCTTCGGATTGGCTAAAATATCATCCGGAGGTAACCTTGACAGGTAGTGTGTATAATGACTTTGATACATCTGCTGGAGAAAGTGTGTCCAATGAGATGAAGTCATTAAAGGATCTAGTAGGTTTTGGAAAAACTACGAAATCGTCTTTCCAGGGGCTTGGACTGTTGGCGGAATCTTCGACTCGTTTAGGAGAATTGGCCGACAGTCGCACTATTCGGGAAGCTGTCGTTGCTGTGCCCTATATTATAAGAACAGATTTTAAATTAAGTGATCTCAAGTCTAATGTGGGTGAAAATATTAAAACTAGTTTTGATAATGACTTAAAACAATTTATTAGTATCCCTCAAGAAAGATATGAAGCTGCGTTGAGTTTTGCGAAAGGAACTACAGCTGGCGATTCGCTTAATGCGGCAGGAGAATCTATTCGCAAATTAGTACAAAAAATGGAAAGGTATGTTTTACCTCCCCAGTTTGATTTCTTAAATAATCCGAATATCGATCCGGTCGTAATGTATATGTTTGAATTTGAATATACATTTGATAAAGATGATCTGTCTTACATGTGGCAAAATTTAGCACCCCGCAATTATCAAGATTTAACATTTCAGCATCAATCTATTGCACATGAACTAATGGACTTAGAACTTTTAAATGAAAATACATTAATGGACAATGAAAACTTAAGATGGATGGTATTCAAGGTAAAACAGAAAGCCCAAACAGATTATTACGATTTGGTACAAACGCAGGTCGGCGAGGGAGTCTCGATGACATTCAGCCCTGCCGATTCTTCCCGTCAACAGCAATTGCTGCAGCCCTTCAATCGCTCGTTTGCGACAAGTGACTCTACTTATCCCTTACAGTTTAATTGGCCATATGATTACATATCTTTCGTAGAGCTAATTAAAGTAGATGCACAGGTGCTATATAAGCAACAAGAAAGCGGCCCGATCAGCTCCCTTCTTAAAGAAGGTCCGGTTTCGCTAGAACAACTTAATACGGCAGTTTTGAGTAACACGGTTTTCACTCCGTCGCGCTCTAGAGCCACTCAGACAAAAACTATTGTCGACACTAATATTGATTTGAATAAACTTAAGAAATTTTAAATATGGCTAAATTTTTAAACAAGAAAGAACAGGTATTTGATATGCGACTCACGCCGTATGGAAAATACTTATTATCGGTAGGTTCCTTTAAACCGGTTTATTATGCATTTTATGATAGCAATATAATTTACGATAAGCGCTATACAAGCGCTTCGGGCCCCACTGGGATGGATATTCCCATTGAGTCACAAAATGTGATTGATGATCGCATAAAGAATCAAACCGTATATTTGGAACCCTTCGTATCCTTTACCTCACCAGAATATAGCGAAGAGATATTGTACGAAGACGATCAATATATGACTGATATCAGCCCGACTCGACTGCAGCCGGCCCCAGATGTGTTTAAATATGTTAATGCTATTGGAGATGCAAATCTGATGGCTGACTCTAGTGACGCTGCCCCGGCGTGGAAATTAGTGTGCCTGGAGGGTGAATTCGGAACTGTGGATCCTATCGACGTTGTAAATGAAACAAAAATCCCTCAGATCGATGTGGATATAATCTATGTTAAAACTGTGGTGGATGTGGGACACACTAACGATCCTAAAAATGCTATGGATATATTAGGAGTGGTGGGTCCATTTAGCGACAATAATTACATACAGATTCAAGCTCAAAATTTCCTTATATACGGAGAAGAGGTCAATACTCAATTACTAATGGAAAATTTTGATGTTGAAATCTTTGAAATAACCGAGAACACGGGAGTAAAAGCGACAGGAGTAATTACAGTCGCCCAGGTGCCAGCTAACGGAAATACCATAACAATTAGTGATGGATATCGCGCTGTGACTTTTGAATGGGTAACTACTTCCGGTGCGGGCAGCGCAGCGAACACAGAAGTTCTTATTGAATCGACTGGACTTTATAATGTAGTTAATGGCAGAAGACTCACCGCTGCAATCAATTCTTCTATATTGGATATTGATGCAGAATTCGATTGGACTAATTACTCTTATCCCGCCGCAGTGCTAACAAATCAGAGAATTGGCGTACGCGCCAACGTGGACTTTGTAGGTACCATAGGGGGTAGTTGGTATGATGGTGTTGAGACCGTCGGTATGCACAATGGACAAGATGGCACCGATGTGATGAGACAAAAATATTTTGACACAATAGTACCTCAAGTGGTAGATGGTTTCATGGTCCGCGGCCAGCCGGTAGGAGCCACTGCTACAACAGCGCCTTTATTGAGCGACAGCACTTCTAGTGTATCTTATTATTTTGATTATTACCGAGATGATGAAAACGATAGACACAAAATATGTAAAGCATTAGAATATTATAACAAAGAGACTTACTATATTAATGTTGAAATGGACTGCACTTTCGACGATGCAGAGAACATTTATTACGATATCTATGGATCAGCAGTGGAGCCAGAATTATGTCAGGATTAGATTTTAAAGGAAACTTAATAGAAATGTTGGGCAATTATTTGCCGACACCCTTTATTGAATACGTACGAATAGAAGATAATCAGGTAGCTGTTAAATTGGCTTTATATTTTGAAGTAGAAGAGAAGTTGGAAACTAATAGTATGGGTACGATGTATGGAGTCGGTCCACCTGTCTATGAAAATCTATTAGCTGAAGAAAAGCTTTATGTGTGGCTAGCGCAAAGTGTAGATCGGGAAGTGATCCAGCAAGTACTCACAAAAGAAATGAATATTATATCCTTAGCTATGGCCTCGCATAACGATGGGGATCCGGGACTAATCTATATTCCTTATCAGGAATTATATACGGACACCTCATATGTGCTCCCGACGGATGCCATAGAGAATTTAGCCAACGGAGGAGAAGGGTATGGATCTATGGGAATTGTGCGAACACGCTGTTATGCACTAAGTGATTTTACTTATGAAGACGATTATCCCAACGAAGAAAGAACCAAAAGAATATATAAATATTCGCTTACCGATTTAAGTTCAGCCGACAATACTCTTCCTTATATAGCTCCGGGAGGTTGGAATTCTTCCGTGACTGACTATAGAAATTATGCGGAATTAATGCCAGAATTACCTGATGCATTTCAGAATTTAACATTGTTTTCTTTTTGTTCAACTTGGAATGGCACAGACCCAATAACACAAGGGTGGCACGTAAAAAACTTTTCGAATACGGGATTCACGGCAGCACAATTAGCTGATATTGCCGATGCCATAGGTGATGATTCGGTTTTAGCGAAAGAAACGCCAATTACTTCTACTTATTTGCCTCCCGTCCCTCCGGCTATATTAGATAAGCAAATTAGCAATATTTCATATGAGCCTATTTTTGCCAGTGGCGAAGTTGTGAGTCCTACGATAGCTGCATTTGTAAAGACAGATGGTGTTATATACAGAGGTATTCCAATGCGAGCTTTAACGGGTGAATACTACACAACTGATTTTTTAAGCCATGAGTTATTGGCATCCGACATTAAGAACCTTCTCATTGAGTTTGAGCAATATTACAATAGCTTTCCAGATTTGCGGAACATGATGGATGCAATCGTCATCGCGATAAACACAGACCCAACGGGAACAAATTTGCTGCGCGAACTTCATCAATTGCGGCTATTGTTTCCCTCTCAGGCTACCACCGATCCTACTGGTGTTTTATATAGAAGATTTAGCAAAAGGATCGACCGAGCCAATCGGATGCTTAAACAAGGTACGGTGGTTACAAAGAAGCTGCTTTCTAATCCTAAAGTTTATGATGCGCGCCAACAGGAAGACATGGTTCTTGCAGCGAGCAGCGCCGGCGCCGCTCAAACTTTTGGATATGCTGTAATCAATACTGACGATGGAAACGATCAGATTTTGTATAATGAAATGCTTATCAATCGAGTATTGTACGATCTTGACTCGTTAGATTCTGACGGCGATGGTGAAGCCAAAGCAGTATATTGGGGATATTATTTTATTGATATTGAAAAACTTATTCATGGCGCAAGTCAGCTAAGTCGTATTTTTAACGTACCAAAAGTAGAGTCCTTGTTCGGCAAACAATTGACAAATGCCATGATAATCCCGGTTAAAACGCGCATTAAAAGAACTCAAGATAGATACGCATCGAGTCCGCTAGTATACTTGGATTGCGTTTTTGATAGTAGTGTGGGCTATCCTAACGCGTTATTTTCCAAATATCAAGAAGTGGCAGTCACAGCCCCTGGTGATGTCTCAGTATGGCAGCAGTTAAAATTCGATCCCAGTACAGGAGGGGCTTCGACAGAACTAGGTTATTCTCATGTGACACCGCGTGCTTTTGATACCGCTACATCTGATGGGGGATTAGGAAACTATAGACTGATGTGTATGGAATTTGAAGATTATAGAACAGTTGCTATAGCTGGCGGAGAGATCTCTGGTGTTGCTCTTCTCGATGGTGCCTCTGAGCCCGATGAGCATTATCACTTAGAATTTAGGTACAAAGACTATTCTAAGGTAGTTATTGATGCTATTATAGATAATTTTACCGACGCGCTGCAATTGCTGGAAGAGTATTATGAAGCGGCCAGTGAGGCTTGTAGCTATGATGCAAGAGAAGATGTGGAGGTATTTAATCAATTTTTCATCGAGGGGATGACGAGAGCATATGAAGAAGATCCTGATAACGCGCCATGGTTAAGGTGTGCCTTGATTTTTTACACTCATTGGGATTTACTTTTCAACACCTATAACGGTACCACATCGCTTATACTGACTAATGCGCAAAATATGAGCAATCAAATATCTCCCACCACTGGTACTCTCGATGGTATTTATGATTTTTTGAAGCAAATGAGAAACTTTTATGCTGATCACTACGAACCCGGCGCCTACAATACCGCCGGCACAGCTATAGCGGGATATGACTCTGAGTCAGAAATAATTGTAACTACAGATGTGCCCTATGACCAAATACCGGAACTTTATATACCAGCAGATTTGGCATCTACTTTGGCGGCTGCAGCGGCACAAGAAGAAGCCGAATCAGCTCTTATTTTGCGTGCGTGGGATTTGAATTCCGGATTCCCCCGCGTGGCACAAGATATCAATCATTCTCCCGAGGATAAGGGGTACGAACACGATGTTTGGCCTTATTCCCAGACTCCAATAGTGTATGACCCAGTACCCTTCACCTATCAAAGTATGGAGAATGCACTCATCGAACCCACCGGCGACGCGGCTGACGGCGGCGGTGGCGGTGGCTGGGGCGGACATTTCCTTGATGAATTTATGAGGGCTGAGTTGGGATATGATTTGGCGTCTAAAATGGCAGAAACCAATGGAGTCAACGATTATGTTCAGCAATCTAGCGATGGAACACAATGGTTTATCAACCCTAATACTTTTGAAGCGGTAGTTAAAATGCTAGGAGAATTTGTATATTCACAAGATTCTGTGGCATTCTTAGAAACTATCGCGGCCCCGCCTTGTCTTTCTCGTACTATATACTGGGATCGTCGTAATGCATATCGCAATGGGTATGGAAATGCTCTCAACAAGGGATTTGACAACCACAAGGACTCTATGATGGATGCTACTCAGAGTGCAGCCAGTTTGTTATCGCGTATTTTGTATCCAAATCGTACCTTAATTGTGGATACCTTTGGGCTAGAATCCAAATATTCTTCGGGATTAGCGAATGCTAGGGGGAAGTATGACAACGACGATAATCCCGGATTTACCAAAAAGGGATGGCTTGTAAGTGCGTGGGTTTGTGACTTAGCCTTTAATACACCGGGCTATTATGCAAACGAAAGCACTAACTCAGGAATCGCAAATTGTAAATGTAGCTATGATGAAAATACAAATTACATATCTGCAGAATAAAGGGGCCCCAAAATGATAATATCGAAAGACAAACTAAAGAAATCCAACACGCTATCCGTTACAGCAGGTGCAAAAAGTCCTGTTACGATCGTCGATGGAAAAGCATACGGCAGCAACTCCTCGCCAGCCGTTTTGAAAAGAACAAGTAAGTTTTTTACGCGCAAGAATATTTCGACTCCAACAAGAACATCGGATCCAAATGTTATGGCTTTAGAGGTTTTAAACGCTATGGGGGTGAGTGTAGTTTCAGAGACACCGTATACTGATGAGAACTTTAGCCTTCTTCGAGTGCAGACTGACACCGAAATTATTAATAATGAAAACATCTTAAATGGAGCAACATTTGATAAGCCGATAAGTCCCACTGATTTAAAAGATAAATTTAAAAATAATCAGGATCCTATTTATGTATTAGATGATCCCCTTTCAATAAGTGCACAAAACATGAGAAATCACATAGTAGAAGAAGTACAAAACCCGTCAGTAATAGATATAACATCTCAAATTTGTATCACAAATGCCGTAAATCCCGACACTGCTTTAAAATATTTTAAAGTGCCAAATATGATTGATCGTCCTGCTTTGTTTATTGGAAGCCCGACCCTAGTAGAAAACCCTGCCTATAAAGAACAGTCTATGGCTGTCCACGACACGCGTCCCGGTATTTCACAAGCAGAAGGCAATCATCCAAATATTTCACAAGCAGAAGGAAATCATCCAACTGTTATTAACACTAGAAATGTTTTCGTATATACTGGAGGATAAGAAAGAGTATCATGAGTGACCCTACAATAAGATTTGATTCCACAGCAGCTTCCTCTGTTTCGTCCGGATATTTAGTCCCTTCCAGTAATCGCAACGAAGATGGTAGTTTCGATACTTACCACGGCATATTGAGTCGCGTTGGAGAAATGACTACTTATACATTAGGGACGCAAGGTCTGATCACGGTTGATTTGCTGGATCCAAGTCTAAGTTTTGTGTTTACGTTAATCTTATCTGATACTGCATTTGATACGTACTCCGGCTATTTGAATTCTGGAGAAGTGGGCGTTTATCAAGAAGTGTTTTATAGTCCTGATGATTCCGATGAAATAGTTCGCCTATTTTATGGATTAGGAGACTATGAAGTTGAGTTGAGCGAAGCAGCATCTGCTACTAAAATAACATTAGGATCGGCCCTGACGTCTGCGGACCTCTTCGATTCTCTCGGGTTTACTCTCGAACCATCCGGGATGGGCCGCGGCATGTCGTTCACCGGCGCAGGAATTGGAGATTATATCAATCAAGTAGCTTACAATGAAGATGAAGTTACTCGTATTATAGAACGCTTTGGATACCCTGCAGCTGGCTATGAACGAAGAAAAACAGCAATAAGCGACATAATAGAGGACCGGTTCAATGCTTTAACATCGGGACTTAGTACTCTAGGGTATGATACCACCTATTATAATCATGAGATTTCCAACAGTACTCCGCTGTTGAATGCAGCCGTCACACCGATAACCTCCCCAGAAGCTGATACCGATAGCGGAATAAACTTTCAAACAGCAGTGACTACAACCACCACAACGACAGCTACAGGTACCACGTCGGCCACCACTTCTGCTACAACCACAGGGACATCGGGATACTAAAATGGCATTAGAGAGTATTGAACATAAATTCATTGATCCGAACCTATATTCAGGCTCGTTTGACAAACTACGAACAGCCCTAGGAGAAATGTTTTATGACGCACATAGCGGATCTGCTGAGGGCGAATATATTGATTTTGTTGATTTTGATGATGCAGATGTAGCAGATGGTTCGTCTAATGATTGGTTTGCTTGGAAATCTAATATCGATTTAAAACAAGAGCCGGTTGTAAGCGGCACCATTCTGCCTAACTATAGATTCCCCGTTAGACTAGAGGGACACCAGAGTCAATTTGATGACGATGTGGAATGGTTACTGTATTTAATGGGCGGTGAAGGTTCGGAACAAACATATGCCGGCATTTATACTCCATCTTCTTTTGATGATTTTATGTTCACTTTTGAAACTCAATACTCAACGCGACAGTCAAAAATTATTACTGAAATTACAGAAGACGAAGGAGGGAGAACTCCATATCGCGCGCAATACTCTTATAATTATTATCTGCGAAATTATCAAAATAGTATATTATCTACTCCAAGCGTAACAACACTTCCTAATATTTATTTATTAGACTTATTTAACAATGCTGCGGTTAATGGAGAAGGTCTCGATTTCCATGATGTAGACTTTACTAAGCAATACGTAACTTTAATGGAGGAGGTAGATGAGCCAACAATAGAAGCGCTTTTCGATCCTAGTTATACTTCTTACATGCCTCCGCATGAAGACGCCGATCTGACAACCTCTGGATTTGTAGATAACACTAAAAATATACGAGATTATCTGGATATATCATATGCGCAGACTACTCTATCTCAATCAGTACTTACCACAATGAGTAGTACATTTCAAAATATTATTTTTGATTATTCGGCTAGTTTTGCTAATACTCTTATGTACAATTTTGACATGTATAGTGGCACCGATGATCTTTTAGATTTGTGGCCTTATTACGTAGATATTGAATATCCTAAGTTTGAATATTATGATAGCGACGAAGGAAAAGAAGTAAGAGCAAGCCTTATTGCTCACGGATATACCGCTCGATTTACGAAACTACTCAAAGAAATTTTCTTAAACGAGCAAGCTTCTTTGAGACCTAAGACCATGACATACTCGGATGTAAGCGTCGAATATGGCGCCATGCGCACCAGTGACGGCGCAATTAAAACTTCAGAAAACACAACTGTTCAGGACACGTCTATAAAATATATCGACTTTATGAAATTTATGCAATTTGCTTATAATAACTATAATTCTTTAAGTGATAATTGTTTTATTATGCGACCTCCCGATGTCGAATCAGTTGCTGCATACGATACGCAGGGGATTTACCGTTTTTATAACACTATAGCTGCATCTAAAGTTATTGACGATGTGTGCGCTTATATTTCCACCAACTCGAATTACGATATACAAAGTATGTCGGACTTGTTCAATAAAGCCGGCACTCCTAAATATAGAGAAGTATTGGCTTACCGTATTGAAAAAGTTCGAAATTCTCCGGCGCCGGGATCGTCAACTGTGTCCAATAACACACAGAATATTTGGGTTTTCAATGTTCCCGATACTGAGACTTGGACGGGATACCATCCAGACGCATCGTCAGCCGGGACTCATTTTTCAAACGAATTGTTAAAATACATCGACACTCAAGTAAAATATGGCGAATCTTATACATATAAGATCTATGCTTATGTTCTTGTTATCGGGCACAAGTACTCTTATTCTGATTTAGCTGTTGCGCGAACCATAACAGACGATCTCGATGGTGCCGATACCCGATGCGTAGAATTCTATAATCCATTTACGGGCAATGCGAAAGATCAGCTCTTTGTGCCATGGTCAGATAATCCACTGTCTGGCTCCGAAGCTGATGGTCCACTTAATCGATTTGCTGATAATAGTCATGCATTAGTAGATGGAGATACGGGATATTTAGCCGATTTTTATCTTACATATGAACCTTCCATGAGAATTATGGAAATGCCGATCGGCGAAAAGCTCGTGACCGTTTTAGACAACCCGGGCCCCGCTTGGGAAGTCGCGCCTTTTTATTTTTTCGACAATACAGATAGAATTGGATTCGAACTTATATTAGAAGCAGAGCAAGACTTAACTGTACCAACGGGGCTGGGGGGAACTGCGCAGAAACAATTCGGCACATATATAGCCAGCAACGACATTATACCCGGTGAAAAAATCACTGTGGATTCCATCAGTCGAATCCGTAGTATAAATGTTTATAGGAGCACTGAATATCCGGAAAGTTGGGAGGTTTTAGCTAATAACCTATACACTTCGTTAGACTTATCAATTGACAATGGAAATTATACCTACACTCGCACTAACTTCATAGATACGATAAACACTAATGCCTCCTATTACTATGTGTTTGTGGGAGTCAATGAACAAGGAATACAAACCCACCCCTCTCCGGTGTATAGAGCCCAGTTAGTAGACGACTTGGGATACAAATATGCAAATTTTGATATTGTGCATGACAAAGATTTAAGACCTTTGCTAGAGCGAGAAGGTGAGCCTCAACCTACTAATACTTTTCGAAACTTCATGGGGCTTGTTCTTAAGGCACGTCACACGATGCCGGATGTCACTAGCGTAGACTTGGAAGAAACAGCAGAAAGTCAATTAGACAATTTAGTGCTCGGACAAGCTGCTGATTTAATATGGGATAGAAACTTTAAGGTTAGACTTACTTCGAAAAAGACAGGCAAAAAACTTGATTTAAATATTACTTACAAAGCGGAGTCAGAATAACATGGCCTTTAAGTTAGAAGAAGGAAATACTATTGTTTTGGATGCGGTCATGACAGATCTTGGCCGCCAACGAATGATCGCCGGCGAACTAGAGATCAGTAAATATGCTTTTGGTGACGATGAGGTTGATTATTCGCTTTCATATGATGACAGCAGCGCTGGATTTGTTATTCTGAGTGCTTCTACTACACCTTTGTTGGAAGCTTTTGAGAATGTTAATGGGGATATTAATCATGGATTGTTGTCGTATAATCGAAATGATTTGTTTTATATCCCGATCTTAAAGACAAATGAAAAACTCTCAGACGCGGTATATTTGTTTAGAAGCGGCTCCAATGGAGGAGCTTATTCTCCAATTGGGAATACATATTATTTGTCTGTTAATGATGAAACCACCGAAAAGCTCAAAGATGAATTAGGAAACGAGCAATACATTCTTCAACATGATGATTTCACGGGGTATAAATTAATTTTAGAGTCCGGTATTGATGCGATGGATGATGCCGGCAATCCACTGCTCCCCCGTGATCAGGAATCTAGGGAATCCTTCATACTTCAGACCAATTTGCTTGATAACTACATCTTAGCCCATGCGGATCGGAGGTTTATCGAATATGTAATTGGACCCATGGCGAACACATGCGTTTTTAAGAATACGCCTACTGAAAAAGCGAAAGTTAACTTTACAGGCATGACCAAATACACCCCTATATCATTAGATTTGACTTTTCCGCATCATTATGTATATAGTATTACAACTATTCCTAATTTGATGTATAATAAGACTAGTGGAAAAGACTTGGATACTTCCGCAATTGCAGGACCCCGCGGTTCAGCAGTTGCTCTAAATTTCTGTATTGATAAATCAATGACAACAACTTCTGAATCAAGCGCTAATTATAAATATACTACCTATGGTACTTTGTCTAAGGATTTGTTTAATAGTGGAAACAAATACGATTATGTCGATACTAACGTATATCTCGTAGGTTCTAATTCTCAACAAAAATTGATACTCCCAATAAGAATAATTAGATATTCTGGAGTATAAAATATTAAAGCATATAAACAATAATGTTACTATTTACGAAGAGAGAGGAAAATAAATGGCTTTTTTAGATAATTCGGGTGATATCATCCTGGACGCAGTATTAACTACTGAGGGTCGTCGACGCATGTCGGCAGGTTCATTTAATATAAGATCCTATGCATTTTGCGACGATGAGATTGATTACGGACTTTTTGTTTTAGCAACGGGCTCCGCTTTCCAAGATCTTGAAATCTTGCAAACCCCGGTTTTTGAGGCAACGACAGAGGTCTCACCACAAAGCACGCTCATTAGCACTGCTAGAAACGATATCTTGTATATGCCAGTCATCAAGACAAACACTCTCGTCAATCAAAACCCCGCAGTAGCCACGAGCGGATTTTATTATGTAGCCGCCAACTCTGAAACTTATACAGCGCTTGTGGCATCCGCAGCGCTTGGAAATAAGAAATATGTTTTAGAGTCTAATAGTACAACCGGAGAAAGAATAATCTTGGAAGCCGGCCTTGACGGCGCTGGTGACGATGGTATTTTAGGAACGCCAGCAAATCGTAACAGCTATTTGGTTAATATGAATATGATTGATGACATGTTCATGGCATATGCCGATAACCGTTTCGTGGGCTCTATGTTGGGTCCCATGGCTACATCAGTGCTAGCTAATGATTCCACCGGAGCAGATGTGTCTTCTATCGCTCTGACAACGGTTGCTTCGACTGCAAAAGCTAGATGGATTGATAATTACAACACATACAACCTTCGTGGACCGGCTAATAAGGTGTTTTATAACACCAGCAAGCCTGCCACTCTTATTTCCTCAATTAATGGTCCTCGGTCTACTTTTACTGCTTTCAACGTGATGGTAGATACGGAGTTGACTTCAATCGTGGGAGGCGCTCGTAGTGCTAAATATAGCTTATATGGGTCTATCTCACAAAATTTGTTTGGCGACGGCAACACCTATGATTATATCGATACACCGATTTGGATCCAAGGCAATACCTCATTACGACAAACTAGAATAGATTTAAGAATTATTAGAAGAGCATCATAAACTGGAGATTATAAATGCCTAGAGTACAAACAGAACCCCTGAGCCCGACGGATATTACAACCACTCGAACGCTTTTACACGAAGCTATTCCGCTAACTGGCGCTATATTAAGTGGAACCTATACCGAAGGTGGGGGCGGTAGTCCCTTTTACGGCTCAAATGTTAAAAATTATACTCACGGACAATTCCAGTCAGTGTATGATTATCCCTATCTAAGCTCTTCTGCTAACCATATTATGGATTTGACATTTGGCTATGATGAAAGTTCGACGTCTTCAGGGTCAACCAGTGTTCTTAATGCCAAGAAAATAAACAACTATAATCTTATGTCGCAAGTTTTGTTGGGCTACACTGGATCAGAAAATATTACTGAAATTTTCGAAAGTGATTTAAATTATGCCGATAACAACAACCAAATGAAAGAATGTTTCTTCTTTAACTTCTCTCGTTTAATCACTAAGGATGAGATTCGGCCGGGAAATTTTTCATTAACTTTAGGTACTGGGTCATATGCAGCCCCTTGGGGTGCTGGAGGGGCAGATATCGGAAAATACTTCCCTCTTGGACCTCTCTTAAAACTACAGGATTTCTCCGCCTCTGCTGCCTCTAACACAGGTTTGATGGATACGGTGGGCGGAAAAGCTGGCGTCTTGTATATTTCCGGTACAAATGGAGCTACTGGGATAGGCGGTACCGGTTCTTATGCTGGGCTCGTGTTCTACCAAGCAGGCATTGCTGTACTTACTGCTTCGTTATTTACTAATGTAACCGATATGCTGCCGACGTCGCTGACTGATGGCGGCGGAAATCAGAATGTTAAAGCTCTGATGACGGGTTCCTCCATCAGTGGTGCATGTGATGCGATACGACATAGAATTTATGATCTTTCTTTCAATAATACAACGGCCATCAATTCTCAAATTATTTTCTGTAGAGCCCCACATAATAAGTTCAACTACAGTGCTAACCCCACTTATCTTAGCGGAAGTAAGGTGAGGGTGAAAAATATTTCATCCGACTCCCCGCGCGCGTATATTACGACAGTGGGGCTGTATTCGTCAGATAATCAACTGATGGCTGTGGCAAAACTTTCGGAGCCTCTTATGAAGGATCCTTCGAATGAATTAACGATTCGTGTTAGATTGGATTATTAGTCATGTCGTTGAAGAAATTCAACCCCAATGATATTCTTTTAAACACTATAAAAGCTCACCCTAGTAGTGAGTTTTTTATATTTGATTCTACTGTTTATTATAATAATCGTCCTGAGCTATCGGGTGCTTACAGTGCCCAAGTTTTGAATGTGCCTCCGGGATTTATTAGCTTATTCGAGTATAACATCGACCGAGGAACTACAGAAAACACACATATTTATCCTTTCATCGAAAAAGATTCTGCGCGTGCTAGCTTTAAAACCACCGCTGCATCTTCTAGTGAAGCCGGCGTGGGGTGGGATTTAAATGAATGGCAGAAAACTGGGGCCGGAGAGCGCCTCTATGGTTCTTATCCGCTATCGGCTTCTATAACTCGCTACTACATTCCTACCCCCTCGGGATCTAATCCTACGGGGGAAATTGAATATTCACAAATCGATCAAAAATATTACGCCCTAAAAAACCGATTAAACTTTTATGGAGCTTTAAGTGAGCATTATAAAGTTACTTCTTCATATGGAAACAAAGATGAACAAGTACTGAATATGATCTCTATACCGTCGATTTTCTACGGTAAAAACATACAGACAGGCTCCGTATCGTTAAAGTGGTATTTTACAGGTTCTCTGGTGGGAGAGCTTAGGGACTTGAAACAAAATGGGGAGCTTATCCAAGTATCGGGCGCCGTGGGGGATGGGGGTTCAACTTATGATAACGAGGTAGCAGGAGTAGTCCTCTATAATGAGGGCATCATTCTTCTAACCGGCTCGTGGGCCCTTAACGGAACCTCTATTCCGCTAGAAAGCGATGGTACCACCTCACAACCAAAATGGGTTTATTTTGGCGCCGGCGCCCAAGACGGAGTAAGTGTTTTGAATGCGGGTGCTAACTTCTGTTCTGCCTCTTTCGACTTATCATTCAGAGGTACCTCGGAAACTGAAGTGATCACTATGTTTGCTCATGCACGCCGCGGCGAAGTGAACTACTCTAATAATCCTACGTTTCTTTCATACGGACAAGATAAATTCACTTTAACATCCTCAGCTGTTTATGAGGAAAACGCTAATCGGACTGTTTTTAATACTGTAAGTTCTAGTTTTATGAATCAGAGCGCCTCATTTGAGAAGCAAGTATATATCTCGCAAGTAGGGATATATGACGAACATAAAAATCTCATCGGAGTGGTTTCGCTAGCGGATCCGGTTCTTAAGAAAGAAAGAGACAACTATACCTTTAAAATCCGTCTTGATGTGTGATACTCTAAGGTAGGTAATAAAATGATACTTGGCGTTGATATTTCGACCAGCATTACTGGCTTTGCAGTTGTAGCTGATAATGTATTGGTATATTATGATTCCATCGATCTTCGAAAACACAAAGGTGTTTTTGCAAAAACAATCGCCATAAAAGAGAAATTGCTGGACATTTATGAGATGTACCAGTGCGATAACTTGGCCGAGCCGTGGAGCAATGTTGACGATATTATTAAACACATTTATATTGAACAATCACTGCACATGTTTATGGGTGGCAAGTCGTCTGCAAAAACTTTGTCCACGCTGACGCGTTTTAACGGTATTGTATCATGGCTGTTGTTTGAGTTGTTTGAAATAGAGCCAGAGTTTATTGGAGCCACATCCGCCAGAAGCAAGGTTGGAATAAAGGTACCGCGAGGGCAAAAAGCAAAACAAGTAGTTTTAGAATATTTGCTTGACAAAGAGCCCACTTTCAAGATAAACTATACTAGCCACGGTAATCCAAAGCCCGATTCTTATGATAAGGCTGATGCTATTGTGATTGCACGTGCTGGATTTATAATTGAGCAACAAAAAGAAAACACAAATACTAAATGAAATACTTGGTCATTCTTGGAGAAAGGGTTCTGAAACTTTGTATAAGTGCCCTTCGTGTAATCATCACAAGCATAAGCTTTCTGTTAATCTGGATAAGAATGTTTTTAAGTGTTGGGTTTGTGACTATCGGGGTAGGAATCTTCGGCGCCTTGTGCGGCGTTTTGGTTCTTTTACACAATTACAACTTTGGGACTCCCTCAATAACACGTCGCCACTTCATCGCTTCGCTGATCTCTTTATGGACAGAGACGGTGGAGAGCCAGTACAGAAGGTCGATCTCCCGGACGAATTCCTTAGTTTGGCTACGTTAAACATTCCGGCCACTGGCCAGTATGCTTTAAAGTACCTTAAATCCCGCGGCGTAACGGAGTCCGATATTCTCAAGTGGAAGATGGGATTTTGCTTCAGTGGAGAATACAGGAATAGAGTGGTTATACCTTCTTTCAATGAAAATGGGGATGTGGATTACTTTGTGGCCCGATCATATAATGGTGATAGCTATAAATACAAAAACCCGCGAGTGTCTAAGAATATCGTTTTTAATGACTTGTATGTTAATTGGCAAACTGATTTGGTAATTGTGGAAGGTGTGTTTGACGCTGTGATCGCTGGAAATGCAGTACCGCTATTGGGCTCAACATTACGGTCGGACGCACCGCTTATTAAGAAAATTGTCTTTAATGACACGCCTGTATATCTTGCGCTTGATCCCGATGCGGCAGATAAAGAGCGAAAGATAATCAAGACATTGAGTAGATATGACATTGAGCTTTATAAGATTGATGTATCGGGATACGAGGATGTGGGTTCCATGCCGCGGCAGATTTTTGAAGAAAGAAAAACCAATGCCGTATTTATCGACAATGATGACTATTTACTGTTAGATTTACTTTCGGCAGTATAGGGAGAAGACGATGAGAATCACCAAAGAGAGACTTAGGCAGATTATTAAAGAAGCTATTGTGGCAGAAGGCGTTTTGGATATAACCGGCGACGAGCTACAGGGCGATCCTGACGGAGAAACGATTATCACTGGACCCGACGGAGGGTACCCCAGCACTGAATCCCGCGACATTGCGCGCCTTGAAGATGTTATTCGGTTTTTGGTTGCAAATGAGCGCGAAGAGTTAGCAGAACCTCTAAGAGACATTCAGAGCACTTTGCAAAACACAGGATACGCTGGGGCATTTAAAGATGATCCCGGAGATGCAGATGAAGATTACTAAACGTCAACTCAAGCAACTTTTGAAAGAAGAGGTTTCCGCTCTTCCGTTAGAAAACCTTGTCGGCGGCATTGCTGGCTTGGTAGATGGAATGCACCCCGAAGATGTATCCGATGTTTTTGAGAAAGTGTTCCGCGCCCTCCCCGGTGTTGAACTTCAAATGCACGACGCCTCGCCAGAAGAGGAAGAGATCGAAAGTCGAGAGATGATTGGTTTTGGCCGCGGCGAGGAAGAAGAGAGTGAGTCTGCGGGCCGACCTATCGGCTTCCGCGAACAATTGGAATGGCTTATCATAGAAGAGATCAGCCATACTTTGAGTGAAGTGGATATTGCAAAGTGGTTACGTGGGCGCGCCCGCGTCGATCGCGCAGGACAAAAAGACGACTTCATGAACCAATACCGAGTTGTAGTAAAAACTGATAACGGAATAAAGGTTTTTAAAGAAAGGTACCCCGATGCAGATCAAGCTTGGGATTATGCCGCAGACCTTAAAAAATCAAATAAATTTAACTCGGGAGACGAATTCGTAATTCAACAACAAAAAGATATGCCTGGACCCGGCGACTCAATCGAGTGGAAATATATAGGATCAATGTATTAATGCTAAGAAAGCTTTCGAGATACTTGTTCAAGAAAGGCATCAGCGATCTAGAGTTATTAAAAATAATAGCCATACTTACATTCTCCACACTAGTTATAGGGACGATGTTGTACGGCGCAATAGGAGCATTATTATTATGAAAATCACACAACGTAGACTTAAGCAGATCATCAAAGAAGAACTAGAAACCGCACTCGATGAAGGCGGCTGTGGTAATCACGCTGCTCCCGAAGTTATGATGGCAGACGATGAGCCTGTACATTCAGACAACCCACTCGACGCTTTAGCTCAGATTATTGCAGGACTCATGGGACAGCAAGAAGAACCTATGATGTATGAAGCCGACGACGAGAAGGACGAAGAATACGTTAACCCTAAAGTGGATCCTTACGAGCGGGCCCTTGAAGCTCCGTTACAGGAAGCCGAGGGAAAAGGCTGTGCTGAGAGTGAAGGTGGCTCTGGCTGTATTAAGAAAAGAGGCGACCAGTGGGTAGTCTTGAATAACAAAAAAGGCGGAGTCTGGCGCAAATGCGATTCAAGATCACATTGCGAAGAGATACTGGACGCCTTCCACGCTAGCAGAGGCTAAAAATAAGTCTTGACAAGAACCCCTCCATGGGTTAAGATATAGTAATGGCACACTTACGCCTGGAGGGAATTTGAAGTTTGCACACATCAGCGATACTCATATCAAAAATTTGAAGTATCATTACGAGTATAAGATTGTTTTTGAACAATTATACGAATCATTACGAGAACACGAAGTCGATTATATTGTCCACTGCGGCGATATCGCGCACACAAAGACACAGATTTCACCTGAGTTTGTTGACATGTGTTCGGACTTCTTCCGAAACTTAGCGACGATTGCGCCCACGTATATCATTTTAGGTAATCACGACGGCAACCTAAAGAATAGTAGTCGGCAAGATGCACTCACACCAATTGTGGATGCGCTGGACTTACAGCATCTGCATCTGTTAAAAGAATCGGGCGAAACACACTTGGACGATAACTTCTGTCTGAATGTATTGTCTGTATTTGATCGCGATCGGTGGATAAAACCAACGGATCCCAACAAGATTAACATCGCACTTTACCATGGTTCAATTAGCAACTGCAAAACAGATGTCGGTTGGACGATGGTGAATGGCGAAGACACAATCACAATCTTTGACGATCATGACTTTGCAATGCTCGGTGACATTCATCGGCGCCAGTTCCTAGACAAAGAAGGCCGCGTGTGGTATGCAGGATCCACGGTTCAGCAAAATCATGGCGAGACTAACGACAAGGGTATTCTTATATGGGACATCAAGTCCAAAGATGATTGGGATATCGAGCCAATTGTCTTCAAGAATCCAAAGCCTTTCTTCACTATCCCTTTGACAATGAAGGGTCGAATGCCGCGTAAGCTTGAGGTGCCCATGGGCGCTCGACTGCGGCTCGTTAGCAATAACAATCTGCCTCTCGATATAATGCGCAGAGCAATGGATATTGCTAAGCATCGCTTTAAGCCTGAAAGTATATCATTCTTAAACCGGGCCAGTGGCGAACGCGGAAATGTAGAGGATATTACGGACGGATTAAAGACAGAAAACCTGCGCGACCCAAAGATTCAAGAGGAACTCATGGATGAGTACCTTAAGGACTATCAGGTACCCCTTGAGACGATGGAAAAAGTTTATGAGTTAAATCGCACTTATAACAAAATTATTGAAGAGAAAGAGGAGATTTCGCGCAATATTAACTGGAAGCTGAAATCGTTTGAATTCGACAATCTGTTTAATTATGGCGAAGGCAATAGTGTCAATTTTGATCGCTTAGGGGGTATTGTTGGAATCTTCGGCAAGAACTTCTCTGGTAAAAGTTCAATTATCGATGCGGCTCTGTATACCTTGTTTAACACCACATCAAAAAACGAACGAAAGAATCTGAACGTTATTAATCAAAACAAGGAAAACTGTCGAGGTAAGCTGACTATTGAATCTAATAACAAGACCTACACCATCGAGCGCAAATCGGAGAAGTACATTAAGAGACTGAAGGGTGAAGAGACCCTGGAAGCCAAGACCGACTTGAACTTTGAAGTGTATGATCAGATCACGGATGAGGTGACGTCCCTAAATGGCACAACCCGCAATCAGACAGACGCAAATATTAGGAAACACTTTGGGTCCATGGATGATTTTGCGGTATCTTCATTAGCATCTCAGCACGGTGCCCTAGCGTTTATTGACGAAGGATCCACGCGTCGAAAGGAGATCATCGCTAAGTTTCTTGATTTGGAAGTTTTTGAGAGAAAGTTTAAGATGGCCAAAGATGATTCTGTCGAAGCCAAGATCTTGCTGAAAAAGCACGAGAATAGAAATTATGATGAGGATATTGAAAAGACATCAAATACACTCACGCAATGCAAAACTGATGTTGCAAACAATAAGGCGCTTTGTGTAGTATTACGCGACGAACTATCGATCTTAGAGGATAGCGTTGCAGCGCTTGAGACTCAGATATCTGCTATCCCCAATGACCTTATTGATATTGCAAAGCTGAGAAACGAGCGGAAGACAAAGAACAACAAGATTGCAATGCTCACTGAAAAAATCAAAGAGCAAACCGGCGAAATGAATCGAAAGCTGTCGGTGGTGAGCGATAGTAAGAAAAAGCTAAACAAGATCGACATCACTGGATTAATGAAACTTCAGCGAGAGATTGAGCAACTACAAGCACAAGAAACGAGAGCTAATGACGAACTAAAGGATATTGCCAAAAAGGAAACGCTCCTGAATGATATCCCTTGTGGGGATAGTTTCCCAAGTTGCAAATTTATTCGTGACGCTCACATTGCAGTAGCTAGTAAAGAGTTGGCCGAACACGAACTCCGACATGCTATGATTGATTTAGCAGCGCTAAATCCCTCAGATGTGTTTACGCAACTTATGGAACACGCCAGGATCACGGAATTGATGAAAAAGGTAGAGACCGAAACTACCCAACTGGAACTTGAGCGAGAGCGCAACAAAACGGTTAAGACGAAGATCGAATTAGCACTCCGAGACATTTCCGAGAAAATTGAAGAATATGAGGAAAACAAAGAGGCAATTGAAAATCTTGAAAAACTACTAAGCGAAAAGGACGAGTTAGAGCAAGCAGCTTCGAAGAAGCACAAACGAATTGTCGGCTGTGAAGAACAGACGCTAGACTTGGTTAAAATAGTGGGAAGCTGTGAACAGAAGCTGGAAACTTTACGAGAAAACAAGCGAGAGTATCACAACTTGCGTAGTTCTTTTGCGGCCTATGATCTGTTCATGCGGTGTATGCATCCGAACGGTATTGCTTATGATGTAATCAAGAAGAAGATTCCGGTCATCAATCAAGAGATTGCGAAAGTTCTCGCCAATATTGTGGAGTTTGAAGTCTTCTTTGAGAGTTCTGGCAATAAGTTCGACATCTTCATTAAACATCCTCAGTACGATGAACGCCCCATTGAAATGGCATCAGGCGCAGAGAAAACGATGGCTGCAATGGCAATTAGGCTCGCGCTTCTTAGTGTTTCATCATTGCCAAAATCTGATGTCTTTATCTTAGATGAACCCGGCACCGCACTAGACGAAGAAAATATGGAGGGTTTTATTCGGATCTTGGAACTAATTAAAGTGTATTTTAAGAACGTTTTGCTTATCTCTCACCTTGATTCGCTCAAAGACTGCGTTGATATGCAAATTGTTATAGA
>Ga0163180_10000540_pt1 | contig 22125 bp, 16 predicted proteins | sample AtlANTMetagenome_2_FD_109647 | JGI IMG/M metagenome (GOLD analysis project Ga0163180, IMG submission 109647) | Marine eukaryotic phytoplankton communities from the Atlantic Ocean - Atlantic ANT 4 Metagenome | ecosystem: Environmental > Aquatic > Marine > Oceanic | place: North Atlantic Ocean...
ATCATCTGTATCATACCAAGTGTCTCCTTCTGAAACAGTTGAGCCTGTAGGAGCACTTGCACCACGAAAATCTTGGTCTGCTAATCCTTGTAATACTGTTTGTAAATTTGTTGATGCAATAGTATTATAGGGAGTAACAATTACATTCTCTGCAGCTAACTGACCTGGAACACTAATAGGTACTGCAAGGGTATAGGCTTGAACATCTGTAACATCATCAGTAATTGAAACAGTTGTAGAAGTACCGGTTACAGTAACTTCTGTAACGCTTTCCGTTATTTCTAGTGTGGTCTGAGTACTCATCGTGTTACTTCTGGTGTAAGAGTTACATCTCCTTGTAAAATTCTTTTTACAACTGCGTCGTTTGCGGTAAAAATTTCTAAATCATAAACATACTGTCCGGCCGCTAGACTCGCACTAGTTGTCGCTGCAAGTTCCATTTTTAAAACGCCTTCTGCCGCATTTGTTTTTGTTACAGTAAAGGTAGCAGAAACAGAACTAGCAGTAACAGTAGTTCTCAGCTGTGCTCGACCTGTGTAGTTAGTCAAGTTTAAAGCTACTCCTCCTTCCTTAATCACCAAGTCTAGCGCAAAGCTAGAGCCTTGATCGATCACTAAGTTATATGTTCCTGCACTCATTTATATTTCTCCATGCTGAAATTATATCTCAAAGGACATAAATAGTCAAGTTTTATTTTTAGGGTGGTTACTAATCAGTGAGTTTACCAAGTCTAACTCGAGTATTACTTCCATCTGTTATCAGAATTCGTTGGTTACTGCCATCAATAGTTATTTGACCGTCCGCTCCTACTGTTAAAATATTGTTAGTTCCTTCAATTGTAGAAGTGCCTGTAAAATTACTTGCATTTATAGTGCCTGACAGTGTTAAATTTCCTTCTTTTGTAACTTTAAACTTAGAAGTAGTTCCACTTGTGACATCTATAACTGCATCCGTATTACCGATAGATGCTGTATCTAACACAATTTTAGCTCCAGATGCTCCATTGCCAGTACTATTATAGCCCGGCCCTGCTATAGATCCGGTAGTAATTCTTGATCCATGAATAACTGTACTTCCACTTGAAGCACTTAAATCTGTAAAAGCTACAACTCCATTAAAAGAATGCACTGCATGTACATCTGTAAAAGTAAGATTCCCTCCTGTAGCAGTACCATTTAAACTTGTTTCTTCTATTGCTTTAATTGTGCATGCGTACCAAACTAGTTGATTATCACTGCCATCGTACGGATCGAAAGTAGGGGCAGCAAAAGACCATGCAGTAGTGCTTAAAGAGTTAGATAAACCACTACCTCCACTAAACGCTTTAGTAGCAAAAGTAAAAGTTCCTCCGCTTGGGGCTCCGGGAGCTGCTTGACCAGAGATTATACCTCCACCATAAAACAAAGTACCTACAAAATTTTGTCTTCCTGCCGATCCTTCTGCACCATATTGAGCAGAAATAATTGCAGTAGACCATTCTGTATCTCCTATAACATCAGTATCAGTATTTGCAACGGCTGCTGCAGTTCTTTTCCATACATACTGAGCACTTTGAATAGGACTACTTGCAGCTGTTGACCAACCATTTGGATTTGCAAAACTGACATCTACAGGGTCAAAAGTATACGTTGTATTTCCTATTGGTTTTGTACTTTCACTAGTAGAATTTGTACGTTTATAAATTTCAACGGTTGCTGAATTAAGTCCTGCAACACCTTGTACACCATCTGACCCTGTAAACTGTATAGGATCTGACCATTCTGTATATCCAATATCATCACTAGTTCCACTACCATTTGCTGTTGCTGCAACTACCCATGTTAGTGCATTGCCAGGATCTTGAGGAGTTTTAAACCATCCAGTACTTGCAATTTGTCCCGCTCCTGAGATTGAGCCTGCTGATATACCTGTAATTGTTCCAGCATTAGTTCCCGAAAGTGTAACGGTAACAGTAGGAAAATTACTATCAATATCGCTTGCTCCTGGATTGTTTGCAGAAGTTTTATATAAATATATTAAAGCCGTTGAATTTCCTTGTGATCCTTCTCGTATTTTTCCAAGATTAAAAGTTGCTGTTGCTTGACGATTTACATTATTTGGAAATTCTTTTTCACGAGCAGTAATTGTAAAAGGAAGAATAGCTGCATTATCATAGTCTATTGTTGCTTGATCATCTGTTTCATGTATTTTAACAGTAGCTGTGTTATTTGTAACGGTTATATCTGCAAATTCAGTAGCAGTAGCAGCAGTACTTACCTCAGCAAATCCTGCTCCTGTAATTTGAAATTGAGCGCTCTGAAATCCTACAGCTCTTAAAGTAAGATTTATATCACTAGCATTTTGTTGAACACTGCTAGAATTATACTCAAGAAACTGAACATCTGATTCTATAACTATTGATCGACCCTGTTTTTCTAACTCAGGCATAAGGGAGATATAAGAGTTTCCTCCATTTCCTCCGCCTATTCTATAACTACCAGCATTACCATCATCATCAGTTCCTGATGCATTAAAAGCGACCGAAGCAATAACAAAATCATTTCTATAATCAATATCTAATTCTTGCTTAGATAATGCTTGACTTGTAGCACTTGTTGCTAACCAAGGCCTATCTAAATATAAAACTGTTCCGCTTTCTACATAAGCTACTTTTCCGGCAAAAGAAGAACCTATTTTTATAGTTTCAGGAATTTTTAATCCCGAAAAAATACTTGAACTAGCAGTAACTTTTACAGAGCCTTTTGTAACATTAACGTTACCTACGCTTGTCCAAATACTATCAGCATCTGCTAAAAACTTTATTACATCATACCAGTAAGTAATATTTTCTTGGTAAGTAGTTGTATCTGATTTATAAGCAATAAGTTTTAAAGGATTAGCATTAGGACTAGAAGCATCTAGTAAACTAAAGTCCATAAAGACGTAGCCCCAATCAATAGTTGTACCTGTAACTTGTTGAGGATAACTTCCACTAGCAAGTGCTGTGAGAACAATACTAGTTGTATCTGCATCTGCAGTTGTATTTCGTTTTGCTATTTTTACATCTCTGAAAGGAGCAGCTACATAATCATTTATATTAAATTTAAAAGTTCCTTTATCTGAGCCAGCGTTAGAAATACTAACATCTGAACTCACGTATCCTCCTTTTATAATTCCGCCCCATACTCGGTTATATTTAGCATTAAAAATATCATCAACTTGTATCTCAACATATGCACGAGCAGATCTACGCCCTTTTCCACTTATAGCTCTAACACCTATATTATGTAGTCCGTTGGGTACTTGAGCAAAAGAATAACTACGCTGTTCTGAACTAACGGTAATAGGACTCTCTGCTGTATTTTTACCAAAAGTGTGAGAAATTTCATACTCAGCTAAATGTTCATAAGTTGTTGAAACTCCTGAACTTCCTGCAGGATCCGGTGCATCCCAAACTAAACTTAATTCTTCACCTGAGAACCTGAAGTCGGGCTCTCTTAGTATATGTAAATTTTTAGGCATTGGTACTTCTTGAATAGGTTCAGGAGGATATAACGGGTCTTCTGCATCTAAAACAAACTCTACATCATCTACAGCACTAAATTTACCTTCATAATACTCTACGGCTACCATTGCAAACTCTGATTTATTTAGCTCTGCTATACTAAGTATTTTATATTCTTTATAAGAGGAGGCTGTAGTGGATGCTGTACTTGTAGAAATTTGTTTTATTGCCCAAATAGCCCCCGCTGTAGCAGCAACCGAAAAAGCAGAACTTAAAGGAATTGTATTTCTACCTGCGGAAGTAGTAGTGCTACCAGTAGTAAGTCTTCGCTCCTCTACAATAGTACTTTCTTCATATTGTAAATTTAAAAAAGCACCGGAAGAATCAACAGCACTGGAAATATTTAATCGAGTAGTATCAGGATTTTCAAATGTAAGTGTTGCATCATCGGCAATAGTTTGTGCAACACTTAAAGTTAAACTTGTTCCACTTATATTTGCTACTGTTATGGTTCTAGTAATTCCTAGACCTGTTACTGTATCTCCAATAGTAATTAAAGAATTTGATGAATCTAAAGTAACATTTACAGAATTATTTACAGCACCATTTACAGTACCGGTTGTACTATGAATAAGAGTTTTTGCTGCGCCTGCAACTGTTGCTTCAGTTATCTCGTTTCCTCTTACTTTATTAACATTTCCACCCGAAGTAGTAATAGTAGCACTATCTTGATTTAATAAAATTGTTCTTTTGGGAAGAATAACAGCTATATCATACGTGTAACCACCTGCAAAATGTGAAGAAATGTCTCTGTCTAAAGTTATAGTAGGACCGGAAGCATTATAAGCATAAACTCTTCCGCTAAAAGGTACTTCATAGTCGACATCATCTTGTATATTAATAATATCTCCTGGAGTAAGAAAAGAAGCATCCATGGCGGTACTAAAAGTTACAATTTCTGTTTGATTAATAGATGTCCATAACTTCCAACGTCCATATCTAAGAGCTTGTCCATAAGAAGTACAACCAAATGCGATTGCTCTTTCAGATCTAACTTGTTTTGTTTTTATTTGATTTTCAGCATCTTCTACAATTATAGGTTCTAGCTTATAATCCCCGTCTGGATTATTCCATTCAACAATTATTTGATTTACTCGAGTTTTATCGCCTGTACTTTCATATGAAAATACTCCATCAATAACATTTGAACGAGAAAAGTTAAAAATAGGCTCTTTTCTTTCATCAATAACTGCAAAAAACTTAGAATCTGCCCAGTATAGCATACCCCTAAAAATTGTAGCAACATCTTTCATGACTTTATAAGCATCCGTTGCTTTTGTTAAATAAAGATTTGCTCTAAAACGAGGTTCTTCTCCCCCGAGACCGTCTGGTACTAACTCATCACAATATCTTGCAATTTTATATAAAGAATACTTATCTATATCTTGTTCTTGTAAATATTGTCCTAATCCATATCTATTATTTGTAAGAATATCATAAAAAATCCATGCAGGATTGTCTGTATATACTAAATCGTCTCTAAATTGTCCATCCCAAAATTGAGGACTACTTTCTATTACTCCTGTAGAAGTATTTCTTTTCTGGGTTGCAGTTACTCCATCGTTTTCTTCACGAGTTTGATAATTCGAAGGAACTTTAACTTTCAAGCCATAACATTCATATGTACGAGTAGGCATATTATTAAAAGTTTTTGAATTTAATTTTACATTTGCATATGCAGTATACGGAAAATTAAGTTTTTCTTTGATTAACCCTGTAACAGCTTGAAGTTGTGCTGTTCCAATAATTTTATGTTCGTCGTTTCCTGTTAAAGTAAGGCTACCATATCTAGGAACTCCTCCTGCTGCGTTAAAATCATGTTGTGTTAGTCGAGTAATTCTAATTTTAAACCCATTAAAAGGTTGAAACTCTTCTAGTCCTATTCTAAATTCAAAAGTTACGGCAGTTCTATAGTCTCCCCCATGGCCAAATACAGAAGTACCTCCTACTGACTGGTTACCTTCAATAATCATAAAATCACCAAAGCCATCTCTATCTAGTTGTATCTCAACTTTATAACCTGCTCCGGCGCTAAACTTATCTCCATCCCCCTCATCTAAAGCATACAATCCTTGAGGGTAAGCTATTAAAATTTTTACCTCATCAATTAAACTTGCTTGAACACCTGTAGATGTAATTATTGCAGCAGCATCTTTTTCTAGTGAGGCTGTACTTATTTGGTTTAAAACAACCGAAGAGCTACCAATACCATCTAAAGAAACTAAAGGTTCTTGATCTACATCTCCGGGGGTAAAAGAAAAGTCAGTTCCTGCATATTTTTTTGCCGCAATAGATGCAGTAGCACCCGTATGTGTACTAGTTTGAGGTTGAGGACTTGTTATTCCAAAACGTTTAGTTACACTTATAGGAGAATTATTTGCAAGAGTTATTGTTGTTCCTGAAATACTGGCAATTTCAAAAAATCTATGAATATAAATAGTATGTTCAGTACTACCATTATAGTCTGCGGCTTTTATTAACTGTGACTCTAGTCGTCCATCTTTAGACCTAAACTCAAAGTCTGTTCCATTTGCAGTAACACCGGTAAAAACGCCTTGAATTTTTACACTAGGAGATGAACCTGTTGATAAAGTTGCTCTTGTACTTCCATCTGTGATCTTCCAAGTTGTAGTTGTGCCAAAAGCTTTATCCGCATCAGGGTGATTCCATGCAGTTAACATACTAGGTCCGGAAGTACGAGATAAACTAAATTTCCATCCATTTATAACTGGAGTACTGCCATTGCTTCTATAGGCGGGCTCAGGTTTTGCACTCATAGTTGCTTTTAATGCTGCATACGCGCCCCAAATATTTAAGTATTTTTTACCGTAGTCTGATGTGAGTACTTCTGCAAATGTAGTGTTATTTAAATTAACAGTTCCCGTAGCACTTCCTGAGTTTAACGTAATAGTTTGTCCCTGAGGAGCAATGTAAGGAGCAATATCTACATTTAGTAAAGAATCATTATTTAAAAAAATACTTTTACCGCCTTCTACAAGACCGGCTATTGGTCCTTCTGAAATAATGTCTGTTACAAGAATATTTTGTTCTCTGGAACCATTTATTCCATATGTAGTTGCATCCGCAGTCATATCATGTGTGCGAAAATCTAAACCATGTAACATTAAGTTATCTCCATATCCGGGCCTGCTATATTATGTATTGTGCCGGTTGACCCATTTTCATTAAAACTAGTAGTTATTTGTTTATTATTTACCCCTGATATTTCAAAATTTACTGGTTGTCCAGGAACACGAAGTCTACCATATAAAAGCGGAACTGGATCTCCTTGTACGGTATTTTGTTGAGGACCATTAAATAAATAATTAGTAGGTTGACTAGTATCAACTGCGGGGTCAGGAGCCATCATTTGCATAATTCCTGCCATTGCTAAATTTATAGCAATTGCTCCTAGAACCATTTGTGTTGTAGCTATGCTCATACCCATAAACGTTCCTGAAAGTCCAACTGCACCTTGAGCAGATACAAAGGCTACCTCTATGCCTGGTAACAGGGCAGGATTCATTATAACTATTACTAATGCTATAGCTGCAAGTATTTTTCCAAAAGCTGATTTAGACCCTGCTGCCATTGGGGTAATTGTAATATCTCCTTCATGCATAGGCATAAGAAGTTCTTTTTCATCTTCAAAAGTATTATCTGCAACATCAACTACAAATCCAATATCTTTGCTATGACAGTCAATTAAATAGTTACGAATATCTCCATCAATATTTACATCAAGACAACGTATTACATCACTTACCGATTCGGCATAAATTTGAAAACCAGTTCCAAACTTTTCTCCCATTTCACCTTCTAAATATACATTACGCAACATATCTATATGCTCCTATTAGATACTTGTGCCAAAAAGGATAAATATTCTCTCTACATGAGAGTCTATTTACCGCATGATGATAAAATATGTCATTCCCTAAATAAACTCCACAATGGTTATTTATTTCTGTCTCTACTTTAAATATTAATACATCATTTATTTGTAAATTAGTATTAATATCAATTGGTTGTCCTCCCCAATCTTTTATTACTTCAGGAGAAAAATAATCAAGTTTCTCTTTTTTCCACCAATCATCTTCAAATAAAGCTCTTGGAGGAATATTTATATTTTGAGACTTTAAATAGTCTCGCATTGCTTCAAAACAATCTGCAACTCCAAACTCATACTCTCGTCCATATAGATCAGTAAGATTCTTTTCTGGTTCTACTACTGTAAGATCCATGTCCGGATAACTAAAAATATAATAAGGAATTCCTAGTGTATTACAATATTTTTTATCATTTTCTGTTGGCTCTGATGTAGAATCTGGATGACTATGTACTATTCCTATAATATCTGTTGTTCGAAGAAGTTTTATATACTCTTTTGAATCAATTACAAAATCTTCGTTATCTTCCGCTACATTTGTGCAAGGAAAAAATTGTTTTTTACCTTTTACAACAGCTAAAACTCCACAGCCTTCTCTAGGATATTCATCTTTAAAATGTTCTTCTATTTTTTCTAAATTCACTATCTAAACTTTTTACTTCCAGGAAAGCCTCCGAAAGGTAAAGAAACTACACTATTGAACTGTGCTGCTGGTATTGAGTTAGTTTTAACATCACTACTAACTAATCTTGATGGGAGCGCTTGATATCGTATCTTACAAGATTTTAATAGTTTTCCACAAACATCGGCTCTTATCCAAACAGACTCGTCTGTCCCCGGAGTTATGTTTGTATTTTCTTTTATTGCTCTATAAATATTATTATCCGTATACCTAACATAAGAATTTTGTCTAATATCATGAGGTTTGACTGTATAAGTAGTAGAGTTATTCCAAGTTGTATAAGTTCTTACAGCCTGCCAATAAATACTTCCCTCAGTGGGAGTAACTCCTGATACGGAACCTTCTGCTCGCCATGTATCAGAACCTACTGTATTACTATTTGAAAGAGTATTTGAATATACATAGTGCCCTGCAACATAAGAAGTACTGGATGAATAGTCTCCTTTCCATATTCCAATCGAATTATGCACTACTCCGGTAGCTGTTGTTCCTCCACTTGGTGCGCCACTAAAAGTAACTGTGGCTGCTGCATCATATCCTGTGCCTGCATTTGTAATTGATACTCCTGTAACTTTTCCTGCTGAAATAGTAGCTGTCGCTGTAGCTGTAGTTCCACTACTAGGAGCACTAATTGTGACTGTTGGTGCAGAAGTATAACCACTTCCCGCATTCACAATAGCAACTCTTGAAATTACAGAAGTGTATGCTGTTTTTCTTGTTCCATTTGCATTATAAAAATGATCATAAAATACTAAAGGCTCATCATTAAGAGTAAAATAAAAAGTATAAGAATCACCTTCTGTATCTAATATTTGTTCATTAGTTTTCCAATAACATGCACTTTTTGTTTGATCATTATTAAATTCTTTGTATATCCAAGGACAATATTTACCTACAACAACTCTTGCAGGAATTTTAACATTTGATAGTTCCATTGGTGATGCAAGTTCAAGTGTTACGGATAAAAAAGTTTTATCTGTAATTCTATCCACAATAAATGTTTCTTTAGGAAACTCTACAGGAGTAGCACTACCAGTATATTTTTCTAAAGTTTTTCTTCTTATAAATCTTTGTCCAATTAAATTTTCAAACTTAAAGCCTGCTGCTGTTATATTTTCTCCTTGAATTAAGGAGTCCCAAGTTCCATCTTCCATTTCTGTTTTAAATGCTGAACCTGTTTTTAATAAACTTTCTACATTAGCAATTGTTACTTTGGGGCGATTCATTGCCCCATCAGATTTCTTTTCAATACTATCTATCATTATGGGTAAGGAAATATAAGTATTTCCATCAAAAATTATATCTTTATTAGAGTCAGTACCATCTAAATCTTTTTCTGAATGAAAATATAGTTTGTTATTTGTGCCTGTACCTAATTCTATTTCATATAAATGAATTAAACCACTAGTAATTTCACTAGCTTGTGTATCTGTTGCTATTGCTACACTCATGGTTCATACACTCTTTCAAATGTTGCTGTAATACTATAGCTGCCGCTATTTGACCATGATTGGCTCCATTGAGTACACACCACTTTAATTGTAGTAACAGGACTACCTTCGCTATCATTTGTTCCCGAATTAGAATCTGGATAAGTAAAACTAAAAGCTGTGACTGCTTTTTTAGTTCTAAAGAAAGCTTCTATATCGTCTGCTTCCGCTTTTAATCTATTAACAAAATTTACGGTAAAAGTATCTCTCAGAGTATTTAACCCATCAGCAATTCTTTGTTGATAGCCATCACCAAACTTTGCTATTCTAACTTTTGGTTGAGTTTGTCTGTTTAATGTTTTATCAGGTACTACAGGAATACTATTACTGATATTTGGGACTATAAACCCTATATCACCTACTGCCATTATGCTACTCCATACGGATTAAGTATTCCGCCCGATCGTTTTTGAAAGTGTAATTCATCTTGTACTGCCGAAGCAATGAGTCTTCCTAAGTTTTCACCCATTGCTCCATCTGATTGACTATTTTGTTGTTGCGATTGTCCATTGCCATCAATACTTACATTTACAGTTACGTTATTTTGTTGTCCCATTCCGCCTTTCATTTCCACAGGAATAGAACGATTATCAGGTAAAGGTACAACTGCTTCTGTTCCATGTAAAACTGCAGGATATCCTGATTGTCTTCCTCTTGCAACTCCTCCTCTAGAGTAGTCCTCCATTCTTGCAATACCACCATAACGATACTGAGGTGGCTCTAGTATTCCACCTTTTTTAGCTCCAGGAGCTGGAAGACCTATAAAATCTCCAAAACCAGTTCCACCAAAAGCAGAAGTGAGCATTCTCATAACTAACATCCTTGTTATCATTTGTGCAATATCAGCAAGAATTGCTTTTGCCATATCTTTAAAAGCATCTTTAAATGATTTTGTTCCTTGAACAAGAGCATTAAAAGCTCCACTCAGATTACTAGTTAAAGACTCACCAATAGTTATTCCAATTTTCTTTATATCGTTGGCCTTTGACTCTGCGATATCGACATTTCTTTCAAGAAGCTCGCCTAAACGTTCCATGTCCTTTATTTCCTCTTTTAAAGCTGCTACGGCTTGAGGATCCCCCGCTTTTGTTCCAATCGCAGCTTCTAATTCTAGTAAGTGTAATCTTTTTGCTTTTAAAGCATTTGACTGTTCATCTCGTTTTAGTTCTGCATCTTTAATAGCGAGTCTTTCATTTGCTTGTGCTGCAAAAGCACTATTTAAAAGAGCCGTGTCTGCTTGTTGTAGTTTTAATTCGTGTCTTGACTGCTTTAATCTAGTTTCTTCAGCTACTATTGAAGTTAAAAGTGCTTTGTATTTCTCAAAACCTCCTGCAAATTCAAATGCTTGATTTAGTTTTTCTTGTGCGTCTGTTACTTCGTTACTTTCTTTGGCTATGGAAACAAGTGCATCTCTAGTATTTTCTAAAGGTTTTAGTATTGCAAGAGAGGCACTAAGATTACCACCCCCTAATGCTTCTTGGGCTTTTTCTATCTGAGCAGAAAATTGATTAGTCATACTGGTAAAGGAAAAGGCTTGAGTTTCTAATTGACTAACTTTTTCTAAAGCTTGTTCTATCGGTAAATTTAAAGCTGCTCTAAGTGTAGGCGATAACTCTTTTGCTTCCGCACCTAAATTATCAATAATTTTTCTTATGCCTGCTTGAGCTTTATCAGAATCAACTACTCCTTCGTCATCCATAGCATTTGATAGCGCTTTTTGTAGAAGTCCTGAGATACCTGCTGTACCTATAGCTGTCATACGCTTCATGCTATTTTCAGCACTTGCTCCTTGTCCTCTAAGCCCTTCATTTACAGCAGCCAAATCTTCTGCAACAGTTTTAGAAACCTCTCCAATCTTCTCTAAAGTTTTTTCATACTTTTCTCTTGCTCTATTGACTTCCTCGTATGCTTTTGCTTCCTCGAGTACTCCTCCAACAAAGCCAGCGAGACCTCCTTCAGCCTCTTCTAAATAGGTTAGAAATTTTTCTGAAGAAGTTTCATCAAGAAGCTCAATCTTAAAAGCATCTTTCTTGTCTATTCCAAATATACCTCTAAAGCTGTTACCTACTAGGTTAAAGCCTTTTAGTATACCATTTACAAGTCCTTGAAAAGTTCTGCCTATACTAACAACAGCCTCTATCATATTTTTCATAAAAGTATAAGGGAATTGAGTAATAGACTCTATCATATCTAAAATTGATACAAAAATACCCGCAATTACTGTGAACTTCATTGCTGTACGTATTGCTTTACCTGCTCCTATAGCTCCTTTACCTATAGCTGCAAAAGCTCCTATTCCAGCTTTTTTTGCTCGATGCATTTTATCGATTACAAACTTTTGTATAGTTAGCCCAAAACTTTTCATTTTTAAACCACTTTGTTTTGCTCTTGTTGCAAAAGATCTATGAGTTTTACCGTGCTCCTTTTGCATAATTTCTAACTGTTTTATAAAATACAGTCTTCTTTCTTTATCTAACCTTTTATACTCTCCTGTATTGTCTTTTGCTGCTTTTAACATTCCTGCTAATTGTCTTTTATTTGGGTCTTCGCCTTTTTGAAGTTTTTCTAATCCAGAGCCTTTTCGGGCTTTCATGTCTTTTGCTACATCTTGTGCTCCGCCTTTTGCGGAGGAGAAAGCAGTTTCGGCTTGATTGGAAGCCTCGGCTAGTGCGTCTTGGGCTGCTGTTACAGAAGCGGCATACTCATCCATGTCTTCTTGAGCTTTTGTCATGCCTGATTCAGAATTTTCAACAAATTCATTTATTTTATCCCCTAAGCCTGCTACAGCCGGAATAGTGCCAACAATTTTTGCTCCAATTACAGCGAATATACCAATCGCTAATCCTATATTATTAGAGATCATATTTGCAAACGCACTAAAGGCCGGAACTAATTTTTCCATAACCATATTTACTACGTCTTCAAATGTTTTTTGTAATTTTACAAATGCATTGTCTGATCCTTCAAAATCTCCAAACTGTTTATTTAACTGTCGTTGTGTTTCAACTAAAACAGCTTGGCTTCTTTCAAAAGTTGTTAATTCGTCTGCGTTTTTATTTAAGGCTTTTGCATATCGTTTAGTTGCTTCTTCAAGTCTTAAAGTAATACCAAGTTCGTCCAAAAGTTCAGGTTCTGCTTTTGAGATACCACGAACTAATCTATCAAAAGAGTCTGTAAAGTCTCGTCCAAGTGCTTTAGATACTTTTCCCGCTCCCACAGCCAGTTCTTCCAATTGTTGTGGACTAAATCCTTTTGCGGAGCCAATTGCTGCAGCTTGTGCAGCTTCCTGGAATCCTAGCATACCTCCACTAGCTTCTCTTAGTCTATCAGTAACTGACTGCAGTGCTGTACCAGAAGAACGTGCAAATTCAACTTGACTTTTTCTAAGTTGTTCAAGATCAGCGGCTCGTTTTAAGAAATTAAAGGCTGCAGAAACAGCAAATACGTTAGCTGCAAGAGTTGCATAAGCACCTACAAATCCGCCCATACCTTGTGACATTTTTGAAAAGTTTTTACCGGCGCCAGACGAAGCTTTTCCTGCTCCTTTTAAATTACGATCTAAAGTACCTGCAGACTTACTGGCTTGATCCATGCCTTCTGCAGCTTGTTTTGACTTTTTACCAACTTGTTTTAAGTTGCCTTTATCATCAATTCTTACTTTAATTGTAACTGTATTTTTAGCCATTAGCCTTTAACATTATGGGTATAAGTTTTACCCCCTGCAGAATGTTTTTTCTCTCGTGCCTCTCTTTTGCGTTCTGCATCTTCAAATCGTTTTTTCATTAAATAAGCATCGTATAATTGCATAAAGTATAAAATTTCTTTTGGGTTAGGTATATCATATAGTTTAAAAAGTTGACCTGCTTGTAGCCAATTTTTTCCTAAATAACTACCACTCATTCCATCCCAATTATCTGAAATTTGATCAGATATAAAAAATGCCACTTGGACCTCTTCTGGAAATTCAGATCGGTCGAGCGGCATTCTTCTGGGATCTGGCTCTTCGCCTAATTGTTCGCAAATAAGTAAATATTTTTCTACATCAATCGATGCATTTTTATCATTTACGTAACGTTCAAGTAACTTAGCTACCTCAGCTACTTGTTCCTGGTAAAATTTTCTAGGTCACCTACCGTTTCTGTTACCCATGTGTCAAAATCAGTTGCATTTTTCATAAGTAATTCTGCATTTTCTGCAGTATACGGTAAGCAATCCTCAGGGTCATAAGACGAAATATCCACCAAAAGAAGCTCTTCTAAGTATGTATATTTTAGTCCTTCCCAACCTTTTATTACTGCATTACAGTATTCAACAATGAATTTTTCATCATCAATAGTTTCTTCTGGCTGTCGTGTCTTTTTATTCCACTTTGTACTTAAACAACGCTTTCGTAGTCTAACTAATTCTTCCCTTGCTAAGTGACACAAACTTACATACATGCCTTCACAGCCTGGATAGTCTATTTTTACGGTCTTGCTTGGAGTCATAAGACTCGCTAAAGATACTGGTTCTTTTACTGGTGCTTTTGGTTCAGCCATTTGGAAAATTCCTCATTTAAAAACTAAATTATACTGTAAACCACAAAAAATGTCAAGAACTTTTTTTGTGGGGTTAAGGGGAAAAAGGGGCCGAAGCCCCTCTTGTTATTAGTAGGTATCTACTGGGAAGTAGGTAACTGCTGTTATTTCATCGGCTGTTCCGAAGTCTGTCGGTAAAGCCTCAAAGCTTGTTTCTAGTGAAATTACATCTTCGATTTGGTGAGTTGGTACTGTAATATGAGCAGTTGGAAATTCAATCTTCAAAGCAGGATCAGTAGTATTAGTTGTAGCGGTTGCACCACCAATACTCATAGTCACCTTAAACTTGTTTACAACTTTACCCATAGCACCTGTACCGACCAGGTCATTAAAGAACTGTCTAGAAGTACCACTTGTTAAGTCAGAATCTTCTAGGGTTAAATAACAGGTTGCTGTACCTGTAGCGGCTCGTGTACCCGTTACGTGTTCCAGTGGCTTGTTAATTGCACCTAATTCTTCTGGTACCAAGTAAGTAATATTATTACCAATCGTAAAGTTACCTCCGGTTAGTACGAGATCATACTTACCGTTTGCAACTGTGCCTGTGTTCGCATTATAAGAACCTGAACCAATTGCTACCAATCCTGTTGCATTACCTAAGTTTTCTGCTTGGGCTTTTGTACCAAATAATGCGAATTCAGTAGTAGGATTTGTAGTACCTGCATAGGTTCCAGTCTCATCTCCTACACGAACAAAATGATGAGTACCATTTAAATCAGTATTACCAGTACATCCTGTTATAAATACTTGATCACCTGTAGTAAGATTATGCGCTGTACTTGTAGTAAGTACTTCATTAGTTACATCAATTGCACTGATAGTAGCAATAGCACCTGGGAAGATAGTTGTAACTTTATCTGTTGAGGTAGCTGCTTCAATACTTACTGAAGTTAGTCGGTTTCGAATAAAGTTCTTTGTACTTGTACTAGCTTCATCAATTGCTTGTACTATACCTACGGTACTTGCTTCAGAAGTTACTAAGTGGAAAGCTCGTCCTAATGCATTATCAGTATCGATAAAGATATCACCAAATGTGATAGTTGAACCGTCTTTTGTAGTTGCACTGTTTGAAGGAGCACTTGTTCCTTCAATAGCACTTCCAGATACATCTTGTACTTCTTTCGCAAAACCACTCCAGTTTAAGGTTGCAATACCATCAACATCAAAGTCAATAGCCACCTCATTAACAACTGCTTCTGGTAGTCGATATATTAAAGGATTGCTTGTTGCGGTATCAATCATAAAATAAACCGTAAAACTGGTTAATGCCGATCTGTTTGATTCTGCAATTGAAAGCACCGATTCGGTAGCTGCAGGTGTTAGAACCGCTCCACCACTTACTGCAGGGTTTGTAGCTCGAGTAAAAGTACTAGTTGATGCTGTATATGTATCTGCACCAAACATTGAAGCCCATAAAACTTCTTCTACCGCATGAACATCAGTGCCTGTAGTTATTTCTGCTGCTTTTACACCTGTAGCTGTACTATTTGCTCCAAGAGACTTAAAAGGACGAATATATGTTGAGAAAGACCACTCTGCCGGAGCAAGAGAGTCTGTAAACATACGACGACCTCGTCTACTAATACCTGCCGTACTTTCCATTTCTGCCAGAGTTATTTCAGAGGTGTTCGTAGTCTGTGAGAAACTATATCCATCTAAGATTGGTACCTCCCAAAGAGCACCCGCCCCTAATTTATTTGCGGTCTCTGTATTATCAGCCGGATTACGAAACTGTATAAACATTCGCGTATCACGGCTAAAATATAATTGTTGAGCCATAGATTATCTCCTATGAACTTGAAAAGACTGAGTCGTGAACATTTGTTCGTGTCAGTATTTTCTTAGTAACGAACCTCTATAAGGATTTCTCCAACCCCTAGAGGATCTAACACACCTTCATCAGTATCTATACTAACTATAGTGATTTGTTGAGTAAACTGTTCTAGTCCGTTTCTATCGTTGTATTTTAAACGACTATTTTCTTCTAAAACGGTTTCTACATCTTCTAATAATTCGTCTAGTGCACTAACTGCATCTTCTTCATTAACATAACATCTTACCGTTACATTTAGAAATCTAGTTTTATAACCGCCAGTTTGATATTCCCTGCTTTCTGCTCCTGCATTTAAATGAACTGCGGGAAACTCTTCTACTTCATCCCAGAATTTTAATCTAGAGCTAGTCTCTGCTACAGCTTGTTTATATAAACCTCTTCCATCGATTTTTGCAATTTTATCTGCTAGAGCTGCTGTTATTCCTGCTCTACGAGAAGTATATTGTCTTTCTGTTGATGTCACTATAGTCTCCTAGTGAAGAATCTCCCCAGAGCCATATCTGCTGCTATTTCTCGTATTGATCGATCAATTAAATTTCTTGGGTCTCTTTCTGGGGTTGCCCAAGGTTCTAATCCTTTTCCTGTTTCAAATACTTGATAAGGTTCTTTTCCATACGTATAACCAAAACTAGGAAAACCTTTTCTAGTCGGCCTTACGTCTTTTATCTCTACACTTCTTGCTAACGCCCCAGTTCGGCTTTCTAATCCAGGAGACCTCATATTTTTCTTAACAACATCAGGTAATTTTTTATTTATCAGTGCCATAAGAGCAAACATATTTTGCCTATTTTCCATGGCAAAGGCTGGTGTTGCTCCCACTAACTTATCTAGTGTTCTAGCGCCTTTAGTAACTTTTACTTTTCTTGCCTTTCCTGACGCAGTAGTATTAGATTTTTTAACCTTTTTTTCAGAAAAATTTACTGTAAGTCCTGCACTTCGTCTTGCTTTTGCTGCAAAAGGGTTTAAAAAAGTTTTTTCTATTTTTTCAAACTTTGAATCAGAACCCCCTTGATTTACCCACATATCCGCGCCTTCACCTTTAAGAATTGTATCTAAATCTTTTGCTAATTGTAGGGAAAGAGCTTTTTCTGCTCCTCCACCTCTTTTTCTATTTAAAAACTTACTTTCTAATTCTGCTTCAACTGTATCTACTGGTTCACCGTCTTTTTTAGTAAGTTTTAAATTTACTTTATCAGAAATTTCCTTTAAAAATCTTTCGCCACCTGATATATTTGTACCCCATTCAAATAAAACTTGTTGAGCTTTTTGTGTTCGTTGAGTAGATACAGCAGACCCTTCCTGGTGTCCAATATCTAGAAAATTTTTGCCAATGGTACGAATTTGATTTCCTTCTTTTCTTCCCGCATTTAATTTTTTTATTGCAGCACGTAGTTTTCTAAGTAAAACTTTTTGATTGTCTTGTTTTACTTTTCTAAACGCATTAAAAATATTTGCAGACCTTCCTTTTTTAGCTGCAAGATTAAAAGTAAATCTAGTACTGTTTCCGATTAACTCTGACACAAAAGAAAATTTTTGGTCAGTATTATAACTTTTAATATCTTTATACATACCCATTACCATTTTTGGTACTTCAGTATCAATTATATCAGCAATAGTTTTAGGTAAGTTATTTTTTTCATACCCTGCCCTACTTTCCATCTCTCTTTTTACTTGTGTCAATATTTTCTGCTGACTAACAGTAATAGTATGCGCTTTTCTATCAGAAACTAAACGCCTGTACGCAGTAGAAGTTTGTTCAATTTCTTTTTGAATACGTTTAGCCAATTTATTTAAGTCTGCTTTTGCCACTAAAAATTCTTATATAGGTCTAATACCCTCTTAATGTGGTCGGGAAATCCTACATTGTTTGATTGGCTAGTGCTGCCTTGATTTTGTAAACTAGCGCCTGCTATTGATTGCCGCTGCTTATGCTCGTCTTTTAGATAATAAGTAATTAAGTCAAGAACTGCGAGCTTAAGATCACCGGGAATCGCACTATAGCCGGCTGTATAAACTATTTTGACTGCGCCTACTCCTTGAGGCCAGTCTGTAAATCCTCCAGAACTTAAAGTTCTAAATACGCTATCTGTTTCAGTGTTTAAATAAAATTCATGATCTGTTGTTGTAAGAGTAGTGTAAGAGCCATTATATGCTGTTCTTTCTTGTACACTTACTATTGCATTTGCTGGACTTTCTGTTAATTGGACAACGTGAGTGCCCCAATTAATATCAAAAGTCTCTGTTTTATTCGAAGAATAAAAATCTACAAAGCTATTTCCACAATAAGTTTTTACTAATTGGCTCACAGAAGGAATTAATACATTGAGCCGGGCATCATCCTTCGGTTGAGTGATACCTTCTGCAGTTTTATAATCTTGTAATGTAATTAAATCTGCCATAAGTCAATTATTAAAAACTTGGGGGAGGGATTGCCTCCCCCGAGTTACTAGAATTATAAGTATAATTCTAATTAAGGGTACGATTTAGGCGTACTCTATTCTAACAGCACCGTTATCACCAGGATGCGCGCCAGCAGCAGCTTCAAGCTCATTAAATCCTAAGGATTGAGCAGCTACTATTGCGGTACGCTGACCAGCAACTTCGTAATCGGTTTCAATGCTTACGCCCTTCAACCGAGGTATAACATAGTTATTAACCGCAACTGCAACAGCAGCTGAAGTTGTTACAGCACCGCCAGCACCAGTTTGGCTAGCCAGAGCGTCGGAAGCTACTACAGGTGAACCGTAGATAGAACCAACCGCACCGATCAGCTTCATTGCTGTATCGCTACCAACTTCTGACACGTCAGAGAAGGCTGCATCACCAATAAGGTTGTAATACTGATCCACAGGAACAATATAAGCAACATCACTAGGACTAACACCAAACTTGCCCATTTCAGATCGAATTGAGAGCAAGTTAGCACCAGTAACAGCGTCTGAACTGCCAGAGGCATCAAGATCAGCTACAAGAGTTGAGTCGAATGCATAAGGTGTGTTTGCACCGTCAGTACCAGTTCCGCCTACGAGACCTTTGAAGGAAGAATTACCGAGCAAGATTGCTTGGTCAATTGCCTTCGCGTGTGCACGTGCAAGAGCAGCGGTAATCATGGGAAGAAGTGTAACTACTACTTGCTCATCAGTATCGTTGCTGATAAAAGTACCAGAAACTAGTCTAAAAGCTTGTAGCAATATGCGATTTACATTATAGTTGTTATCGCTTGCACCTTTCTCTTCCAATAGGTTAGCAGCGGTTTCTAAACCAGTATTATTGAAGTTTGCGACTTCAGTATCAGGAGCGATTGGTAGTACAGTCGCACCAGACAATACTTGAATTTCACGGAAAAGAGGAGCTACTTTTTGCTCCAATCTAACAGCTTCTTCAAAGGCTGATGATACGCTTACGTCGATACCAGCTGCGCTAGTAGCATCATAAGTTATGCCTGCTTTTTGAAGTACGTCTTTACCGTAATCGGTGTCAAAACCTTTTCTTGTAACTTTTCCAAGAATATGAGCATAAACCATTTCTTTCTTAACATCGTCAGAAAGTACATTAGATTTACGATCAGCAAAAACACGCTTTGATTCACGCATTTTATCAAGTTCTTCTTGCTTTTCTTTCAAAACAGACTCGTGCTGCTTCATGATTTCATCAATCTGAGCATCTTTTTCAGACATCTTAGCTTCAATATCTTGCATGAGTCTATCTGCTCCTGATTCTACACCAGTTTTAATAGCAGATTGAACTTCTTCTTCTTGCTGAGCCTTAGCTTCTGCATCAGCAGTAGCTTTCTCCTCAGCTTGTTTTTGTACAGCCTCATCGGCTGCTTTTTGCTCGGCTTGCTTCATTGCAATTTTAGCAGCAGTTTCCTCAGCTACTTTTTTAGCAAAAGCTTCCAAGTCAACGGGTTGAGTTGTCTCTTCAGACATCGTTATCTCCTTTTGGACTTGCGCCCCGTCACTATTAGTGAAAGTTTTTTTGAAGTTTTCGTACTCCTCTATGGAATCAAAAGACTTCGCCAATGAAAAAGTAGCTGACTGATTGCAAGGTACAGATACTACTGATACCTCAAATAATTCAGCGTCCTTTATCTTTAATCCGTCGGTTTCCTCGATATAATCAGCGTCCTTGACTCGGAAACCAACAGAAAAGGCTCCAAGAACACCGTCTTTAACTAACTCTACAACATCTTTGGCTGCTTTGCTTATTTTAGCAGTCAGCTCTAATCCATTCTCAGTAGTTTTTAAACCTGTAGCTCTACCGATTGGACGATTGTAATCATGGTTGAAAAGAATTATGGGGTTCTTTTCAAAATTGTTCAACCCACCTTTAGTCCATGCATCAGTTGAAATTGAATCGCCCGCGCGATCAAAGTCATTTGTACTTGCCATACCACGAATCATAACACTACCATCATCTTCGGTATGAGACTTAAAAGTTGAGGTGAGATTAAATACTTTTTCCATTTGCCCCCTCTATTTCCGCTTCTGCGGTCTGTGCCTTCTTTAACTCGTCTAGCGGATTCGCTAGTTTAGGCTTTTCTTCAGTTAGTCCCCGCATTAGCTCAGGACAAAATGATTTTGTAAATTTTACCATAATTGACCAAGAGCCAAATATTTTTCGAATAGTTGACATCTTAATTAGTTCTGGTCTATTTAAATCTTCGCTAAATTGTTTTGGTTCAACAATCCATCCTGCTTCTGCAAAGTACATTGCCATTGTACTTGCTAAGTTCTTTTTTTGTTTTGACGATCCCGCCATTATTCTTCTTCCTCTTCTACAGGCCTTCCGCCTTCATCTGGGTTTGCTGCACTTCCTGCTATGTTTGCTGGAACTCTCACATCATCTTGTCCATTTAACGGCTCAAAACCAAGCTGTATTCGTGCTTCATTTGCTGATATTATACCTCCATTTACTAGGGAAGTATAATATGCAGATTGATCTCTCAGTTCTGGTTGTAATGCAGGTATATCTGTTACATCTTCTTTAATACTAAATCCAAAAAATCTTTCAAATGCAAAATTCATTTTTCGAACAATAGGTAGTATCGTCTCCAAATAGTATAATCGCATATTTGGGCGAATGTTGGCGTTGTTACCAGAGTCTAATAAAATTGGAGGGACTCCAATCGCCTTTAAAATTATCTTTTCATTTTCTGCTATCGAACTTTGAAAATCTAAATCTTTAAAATTTACATTTGATATAGAATCTATTTCTATTCCACCATCTAAAATTAAAGGACGTTTTCCACCTGCTTCTGGCTTATATCGTACACCCCAAGATTGTATCATTCTTTCTTTAATTTTTTCAGATAAAGTATTAGGACTCTTTAAAACAAGCCCAGGTACCGCTCCATTCTTAAAAAAGTTGTCTTGAAACTTTCTCATAGATGCCATTAGTTGCATTGTTCGAAGGGCAGGACTTAATCTTGGTACTCCTCTATAAATTGAAAAGAAAGAGTTTTCTTTAATATGTATAATTTCGTTTGGGGAATAGTCAATATCTTGTGCGAATGTAAATTTTTCAATATAACTGCTTTCGCTCGAATGTATTGCCATTTTACTAGAAGGAAGATGATATAAATGTACTCCATCAAAATATATAAAAATGTTTCCATCTAAAACATAGTCTGTAATTAAATTTCTTTTAAAAGTATTAATATCTTGAAAAAGATTGGGTTCATAGTTTAGTAATGTGTCAACTTTTGCCCTTTTTATTCCTTTTATAATTCCAGCGTGTTTTGCTGATCCTTGAATTGTTGCAGGGATTTCAGCGGCATCGTCAACAACCATATTTACAGCACGATTAACAATTTCTAATTCTTCATACTGACGCTCATAGCTGACAGTAGGTTCTCTAGTAGTTTGTATATCCCCACCAAGCAAAGATTGAGCAGGATTTAACTTATCCTCATCATCTCTACCAAGAAATCTATCATACCATGCCATGTTTATCTCTTTGAATCTGTACCCAGCGCATTTGTTTTTTTGCTGTTGTCAATGCTGGGTTGCGGCCATATACTTTATGTAGTTGTCTGTGGTGTCCGTGGCACAAAGTTACAGTATGTTCATATAACTCTGCCCAATGTTCTTCTATAAAATCATCACGA
>Ga0163180_10000542_pt1 | contig 22045 bp, 16 predicted proteins | sample AtlANTMetagenome_2_FD_109647 | JGI IMG/M metagenome (GOLD analysis project Ga0163180, IMG submission 109647) | Marine eukaryotic phytoplankton communities from the Atlantic Ocean - Atlantic ANT 4 Metagenome | ecosystem: Environmental > Aquatic > Marine > Oceanic | place: North Atlantic Ocean...
TACAGGGCACCCGCAACGCGCGCAATCAATGAGAGAGTGTCGGGGAATGAGCGAGTGAGCGCGCGCGCTCTTTCTCTTCCTCTTCCTCTCTCTCTCTCTCTCTCTTTCTGTTCAGCCCGTTGGGGGCGCACACTCGGAAAGTGAAAAGAAACTCTTCAAAATCGCATCTCAAAAAAAAAAAACGAATTGAAAATTTGTGTGTTTTTGTGCTGTGACAACTTTTTTCCTCTCAAGTGTCATCAAGTCTTTCTTTCTTTCTTTCTTTCTTTCTTTTTCCTCTCCCTCTTTCCTTTTTCCGCGAACGGCACTTTCAACAATAATTATTATACGCGAGTACACACACACACACACACACGCACGCAGAAAGAAAGAGAAAAAGAAAAAGAAAAAGAAGGAGGAGAAGATAATACTAATATGGTGGTTGGTATCGAGCCTTCGTCCTCTTTCGACGCCATGTCCGTCATTGGACGCGTGATGTTATTCAGCGGATATTCATTTCTCGGTTTCGCCATGAAATCTTTGGAGTTGTTTTCAAAAAAAGACGGCTTAGTCATGTTGAGGTTTGTCGTGAACGTCACTTTACCGGCGCTTCTGCTGCACACCTTGTCGACGAGCACGAGCATGTACACTCCGTCCCAAGCGACGAAGTATTTGTCCAATATGCCAATCGTTCTGTGCTCTATGTTTGTTTCGTTCACCGCGATGGGTTCGGCGTTGTATTTGTATTATAAACGACCGTCCAACGAGAGAGGATTGTTCGTCGGGAGTATGGCTGGAGTGAATTTAGGAACGTATTCGTATCCCTTCATAGAAGCCATCTGGGGCAGCGAAGGGTTACGGTTAGCCACTTTGTACGATTTGCCAAACTCTATATTTGTCTTCGTCATCTCGGCGGTTGTGTTTTCGTACGAACGCTCCAAGACGAGAAAGAGCGAAAATATAGAGCTTCGTCACGACGACGGTGGGATGTATTCTGGCGAGTTTATCACGGAAAGAATTAGGAAAGAAACCTACGCGAAGAGAAGTTCTGTGAACGTCTCCGATGAAGATGACGCGATGACCAAAGATAACGGGCTCTCTTCGATTGCCAAGAGGAAGGAACAACTGGAAAAGGACGGGCCAAAGATGACGTTCACGACGCAGCTCATCAAGAGTGGATTGGGGTGTTATACGTATCCTTCCGGTGCGACCTACGAAGGCGAGTGGCAACAAAACGTCAAAAATGGATTAGGAGTGTATAAATATGCCAAAGGAGGATCGTACGTTGGGAACTTTAAATCCGGCGAATTTTCCGGTTTTGGCATTCGAAAACTTCGAAGCGGCGTCGTCAAAGCTGGCATTTGGAAAGCGAACGAGTTGGAACAAATAGTACCCATAGAAGAGTTGACGACAACGGTGAGGGATGCGACGTTGTGCGCGGAAGCTGCCAGAGTGAAAGTAGAATCGTTGAAGCAAGAGACTTTAAAGAAGAAGGCTTTGAATATGTTGAAATTCCCGCCTTTTATCGCGTTGGCGGTTGTTTTCGTCTCCAAAGTCATCGGGCACAGTTTACCGACGGTGGTGCACAAGTTAGCGGAACCGTTAGCGAATGCAAATAATCCATTGGTTTTAATCACAGTCGGTGTGTTGTTCGAAGCTGGATTGAGGAGACAGCAAACGAGAGACTGCGTTGGATTTTTAGCCGCGAAATACGCGACCGGTTTAGCATGCGCTGCGGTGGTGTCTGTTTTTATTCCGCATGCGTTCCCGATTGCCCGAGGTACGTTAGCGGCGTTGTGCGTCATGCCGGTTCCATCTGTTGTTGTGCAACAAGCCGTGAAGAACAATATGGATGCTGATCTTGCTGCGAGTTTAGTCTCAGGCTCTCAAATCGCCTCGGTCGTGATGTTGCTCTTCTTCGCGGTGACGATGAACTTGGCGAGCAGACCATTTTTATTTCCGTTTTGTTTGTTGATCTTAGCCGGCATCGTTGCTTCGGTGGGGTATTTCTTGGACGAGTATCTCTCGCCAAATCCACACACAACGTTTAAAGGTGCGCTGGCGGACAAAATTCACGCCGTGTTGGACGTTATATTCAAGAACAATAATAAGAATGAAGTAGAAGAGGATGTATTATCCAATAGAAATAGTGAAAGTAGGAATGACAGTAGAGGCAGTAGCGGAGGCGATGATAATGATGCCGCCGATAAAAACGACAAAGACGAGCGTTCTAGCAACAACAGAGGACCGAGTGGACCGAATGCAATGGGTCACGTGAGCACATGCAAAGAACGAGGAAAGAACGCGTGGCCGAAGCGTTTTGGGGTTCAAACGAAACTCTCTCTCGACTCGCCGCGACGAACACGAACAAAGAAGAGCAGCGGCAACAATGCCATCTCGTCTTCTTCTTTTTCATCGTCGTCGTCGTCGTCGATGATGAGCGTGGTTTTTGCATCTGGAACGAAGAAGATGGAGAGCACGATCAGAAGAGCGCTTCAAACGCGAACGCCTGGGCCTTTCATGGCGGCGCGGCGCATTGTTCCTTCTTCTTCTTCTTTTCTTTTTTTGTAGTAGAATGACGTGACAGTGAATACTTACTTGTTTGTGTGGACGCACACTTTCATAATAATTTTTAAATCACTTTTCGTGCGTTTCTTTTCTCCCTTTTCTCTCTCCTCTCCCCTCCCCCTCTCCCTTCCCTTTAAAAAAATTGTTGCCACGTCCGCGAAGAGGTTTTTAAGCGGAGGGTATTTGAGAGGAGAGAGAGAAGAAATCCACACTTGTCCACGCGCTCTAAAAAGATATATAAGTCTATTCTTATATAAGTACATCGTATAAATATGATGTCGAATTCCTTTACGATGCGCAAGGTGTGTATTTCATCCTCGTGCCACTTTCGCGCGGTCGACTTTACCCGTATAGCCCGAAAATTCGAAGGCGCCTTCGACGATTTTTCTTCCGTGCCGGCGGCGAAACGAAACGAGCGTAGTTTGTGTTTTGCGAACATTTTTGATGCATGTTTTGCGAACATTTTTGATGCACAAACTGCTCGATTTAGAATCGAACATTTGTCTTTCAATCCGAATCGACCCTTTATGACCTCGCATACGCGTGCGTCGGTACCTGATTACGCGCGCTTTTCTCTTCGTTTCCAAGTTTGGATAATGCGCTTTTTTATCGACTTCTCTGACACACAAATGTTTATTAATTCAACAACAGGCGCTCGTTGCTAAACCGCTCTCATCGTCGGTCTCGGCGTCTTCCTCGAGAAGAGCTAGTCAAAGACCAAACTTGATGGTTCGCGCCGAAGCCAAAAAGTTAACCTTTGATATGTCGGCGAGACAGAAAATGCAAGCTGGTATTGACAAATTAGCTGACGCGGTAGCTATCACCTTAGGTCCGAGAGGCAGAAACGTCGTGTTAGAGGAGAAGTTCGGCGTTCCGCAAGTTATTAACGATGGGGTCTCTATCGCGAGATTCATCGAACTTCCAGATCCCGTTGAAGATGCCGGCGCGCAGTTGATTAAAGAAGTTGCCGGTCGAACCAACGACTCCGCCGGCGACGGGACGACGACTGCTTCCGTCTTAGCCAGAGAAATGATCATGTTTGGTTTGCAATCTGTCGCGTCGGGTGCTAACCCGGTCAACATTAAGAAAGGGATCGATAAGACGTCTGAATTTTTGACGAAAAAATTAAACGATTTGGCCGTCGACGTCAAGGGTAAGGAAGACATCAAGGCGGTTGCCTCTATTTCCGCAGGGAACAACGATGAAATTGGTGAAATGATTGCCGACGCGATAGAAAAAGTAGGTGCGGATGGTGTCTTGTCCATTGAGAACGGTAACGGTTTAGAAACTGTTGTCGAGATTGAGGAAGGTATGGAAATCGACCGCGGTTACGGGTCGCCACAATTTGTCACGAATAACGAAAAGTTATTGGTTGAAATGGAAAACGCTAGAATTATCATCACGGACGAAAAAATTGAGCAAGTGAAGGATTTGGTGCCACTTTTGGAGCAAATCAACGAAGCTGGATCACCACCAGTTTTACTCATCGCGGAAGATGTCGTCGGCGAAGCATTGGCGACGTTGGTTGTCAACAAACTTAGAGGTGTCCTGAACATCACTACCATGAAAGCGCCAGGATTTGGCGAACGACGCAAGGCTTTACTCCAAGATATTGCTATCGTTACCGGTTCACAATACTTGGCGAGCGATTTGGGTTTATCCGTCGCGACAGCGACGATTGACTCGTTGGGTTTTGCCCGTAAAGTCACGCAAGCTGCGACTACGACGACGTTTATTGCCGACTCTGCTTCCAGAGATGACATTGACATGCGCGTCTCACAATTGAAAAAAGAGCTCGCTGAAACCGATTCCGTTTACGACACGCAAAAGCTCTCCGAGCGTATCGCAAAGTTGGCCGGGGGTGTTGCTGTCATCAAGGTTGGCGCGGCGACTGAAGCTGAATTAGAAGATAAAAAGTTGCGCATTGAGGATGCGAAGAACGCTACGTTTGCTGCCGTCGAAGAAGGCATCGTGCCTGGCGGCGGCGCCGCTTTGGTGCACTTGTCTGTGCTGATTGAGGAATTAAAGGGTAGTATCACGGACCCGGAGGAGAAATTAGGCTGTGAAATCGTTCAAAAGGCATTAGTTGCGCCGTGTAGATGGATCGGTAACAACGCTGGTGTTGAAGGCGATGTCATCGTGTCTCGAGTGGCGCAAGAAGCGTGGGATATTGGATACGACGCCATGGCTGGTGAATTTGGCAACTTGATTGAAAATGGTGTCATTGACCCGAAGAAAGTTACGAGATCTGGCATCCAAAACTCTTGCTCTATTGCGGGTATGGTTTTGACCACGCAAGCCGTCGTCACGGAAATCCCGGAGAAGCAATTGAAGGGAAGATCGAAAGATAGCAATGCGGATACCGCGAACGCTCCCGGCAATATAACTATTTGAGCTTCCCTCTCGTTTCAATGAAAATCATATTAGCTCACAATTTCCAAGAATATTACCAATGCTGTATCTCTCTACAACTAAATCACAAATCGTTGATTTACAAATTCTAAGTAAACTACTACGTACCAGTGGTACCGTATCTCTCCCATCTATAATTATTACATCACAACTCGTTGCTTTTACCGTGACTGTCGCTCCTTTCTCGCTCGCTAATTTTACTACTATGTTCTTCGTCGTCAAAGTTCTCGGCATCGAGAATTATTTCTTGAAACGTTAGGTCGTCTTCCTTCTCGTTTTTGTACGCGTAACATCGAACTGGCGAGATGTTCTTATCCTTCGTGACGAATGCTTCGTGTGAACACAGCAAAGGCGTCGCGAATTGCAAATTATAAGAACACGTCGTCGGCTCTTTGATGCTTAAAAATGTGTTCTGTCCGTCCTCTGCGCACACAAACTGTACCTCTGTTTTCCTCGTTTCAAGCGAACCAATGTCGCACTCCGTACCACCTGTAAAATGATGCACGTGAAACGCCGTCGCTGGGATACCTACCGATGCCTCTCGCTTCATAATTTCCGTTTCATTTTCATCGTCGCGCGTTTTATTCGTCAAAGCTTCGTTAAATTTGCCCAAAGAGTAGTCCACGGAAATTTTCGCGTTACTTTCGACGTGGTATTGTCGAACATGTTTCTTAAAACAAAATTCGTACGTCCACCACCCTTCAAATCTATAGAAGCACGCGTCCGTGAGCGGCTGCAGTAGCGATGTAATAGATGGAGGCTTTGTGTCTTCCTCGTTTTCTGTTTCTTCCTCGTTCTGATTCACCTCTTTCTCTTCTTCGTCTTCTTCTCCTTCTTCTTCCTTCTTTTTCCTTCTCTTGCTCGACGAAGAAGAAGAGGGTAAAACGCACGCGAACGTTTGTCCTTCGTGATCGGTGATAAATTCCAACTCTTTCCCTTTTGTTTTCTTCTTCAATTGCTCGCTCGTTAATAACGGTTCGTCTTTGTGCACGTTGTTCAAAGCGACGATAAACGCGTCTTCCAAATCCAATTTCGTGGACGTTTCCGAAGTCGTTTTACTTCGAATGAATTCTTGTTTTCTCTTCCTCAAGTCGTGTAAACGCGTTTTTACGGCATCGTCGAGCGAGGGTTTCGTCGCCTCGACGACATAAAATGCACTGATCGTGTCTGTGAGTAACATCAAGGCCGCCGAAAGGAGAAGGACGACGACCATGAAGAAGAAGAAGAAGGAGAAACGACGACTCATTTTTATTTGTTTGATTGGTCGTTTTTCCTTTATGAAGAATTCTCGTTCTCGACCTTTTTCTCAAAGTCCTTTTAAGTGTGGGTTGATTCGTTCATAATACGAGACTCGTTTATCAAGTACCACATGGTACGTACATGGTACCGTACCAATGGTAGTATTATTGTCATCTTATTAAAAAAACATCTACTATTTTCATTTCGTCGTTTACAACTCGGTTTCCTTCAAGTACGCTCTTAACTTTGCGCACTGCTCGAGAACCGACCTTCGACTGGTCCCGCCTTCCGTGTCTCTGCTCTCGGCCGACTTTTCGTAAGACCAAATTTCCGCGACGTCATCTTCAAACTTGTCGCAAAGTGGTTTCAAATCGTCAACCGTGAGTTGGTCTAAGGGAACTTTCTTATCGACGGCTAGTTTCACCGCCGCGCCAGAAATGTGGTGCGTTTCGCGAAACGGCATGCCTTTTCTCACTAAATACTCCGCTAAATCCGTGGCGAGCATTTCCGCAACGAGAGACGATTTCATCTTCTCCGGGTTCAACTTCATTGTCGCCAAACATCCGGCGGCGATTTGTAAGCAATCGGACATCGTGTCAACGGTTTCAAACATCCCCAACCATCCTTCTTGGAAATCTTTGTTGTATGTGGTTGGCGTACCTTTTAAAATGCTCAGTAAACCAGTCAGCGTTCCGATTTGCCTTCCAGCTTTTCCTCTCAACAACTCCAAAGCGTCTGGATTCTTCTTTTGTGGCATGAGGGAACTTCCGGTGGAATACGCGTCAGACATTTGCATCATCCCAAACTGTTGAGAAGAGTACACGATTAAATCTTCCGACCATCTCGAGATGTGCATGAGCGTCATGCTCGCCCAAAACATAGTTTCAACGACAAAATCGCGATCGGAAACCGCGTCCATGGAGTTTGGACAGATGCGTTCAAAGTTCAAATCTTTCGCCAACAACTGTCGATCGACACCAAATGGATTCCCTGCTAACGCGCCACTCCCTAGCGGCATCGTGTTCACTCGCGGCATTAAATCGTTCAAACGCATGTCGTCTCTTTGCCAAGCCGCGGCGTGAGATAACAACCAGTGCGAAAATCGAACCGTCTGCGCCGACTGCAAGTGCGTAAATCCCGGCATCACGTGATCCACTTCCTTTTCCGCTCTATCGATCGCAACTTCAATCAACGTTCGCAAATGCTTTCTCAACACTGTCAATTCTTTTCGTAACCACATTCTCGTGTCCGTGGCGACTTGATCGTTCCTTGACCTCCCAGTGTGTAACTTCCCTCCAATGTTCGAGTCGATGACTTCGCACAACCGTCGTTCGTTGGCGGTGTGAATGTCCTCGTCGCCTTCTTTCGCGACAAACGTATCGTTCTGCCATTCTTCCAAGACTTTCTTTAATCCTTTGTGGATTTCATTTCTTTCCTCTTCGGTGATGATCCCAGTCCGAGCTAACGCAGAGGCGTACCCGATGGACCCTTCGATATCTTCCAACGCCATTCGTCGGTCAAAGGATAAACTTTCGTTGAACTTTTCCATGAGCGGATCGATCTTCTCGCTGAACGCCCCGCCCCATAACTTTTTAGGTTCACCAGAGGCAGCGTTCGTCGTCATCGTGTCTCTTCCTCTGAACTCTCTTTTCGTCCGCGTGTCGAACAAAGAAGAAGAAGAAAAAGAAGAAGAGGACTTTGTGTTGTTCCCAGCGATGAAGCCGCCAACAACCACTGACGGCCACAAAGGCGACGACGATTTCGAGGACAACGAAGAAGACGGCCGAGGACGAGGTAAAGACGATGAAACGATCGTCTGTTGGTGTCTTCTTCTTCTTCCCGCTTCTCCTGCTCCCGAGAGTGATGGTGGTCCTTCAGTTCTACCGTGACTACGAGGTCTTCTTCGTCGTCTTCGTCGTTGGTGGTGGTGTTGGTGGTGGTGTTTTGCACTCGACTTGGACGGTGTCGGTGCAGCGAACATTTTTTGTTATTGTGTCGACTCGGGACTTACTCAAAAATTTTTGACATCGTTTCGTTTTCACATTTTTTTGGGTGGCGTTTGTCTTTTGTGTGTTGAAATAAAAATGAAAACGTTGATCTTTGTTTTTTTTTGTCGAAAACGGATGTGTCGAAGTCTTTGTCTTTCCTTTATCAATCGTCAAAAAGAATAAAAGAAGAAAGGAGGTACTCTTTCGTCGTCGAACGCTAAAACGTGCGCGTCTCTCGAACACGCGCCGCGGGGTAGACAAAGACGCGACCGGGACATCGGATCGAGATCGGAACGAAGGAGGAGACGCACGCGGATAAAATACGAATACGAACTCCTTTTTTTACGGGAAACTTATATCGAGAACACCTTTTTGGTTTGTAGCGGCGGCGCATTTATTAACGTGAAACGACGAGAACGTCATGGGGATATTCGGCGGCGGCGACGGCAATAAAAACGACGACGCGGAGACCGCGCCGATCGGGAAAATGCCTCCGCACAGCAGGAGGCTTTCACAATCCATGATCAACACGGAGACGGGAAAATTCATGTCTAAACTCATCAACGAATCGAGTTATTTGTCAGGGACTGGGGAAACGAATACGTTCGATACCGCGGAAGCCGTCGCGGAATCCGACGAACTCATGAGAGAAATGTTTTTCTCCATTGTAAAAGAAACCGCCGGGGAGGAGATGGTGACTAAAATCATGGACGTGTATAAGATTTCAGAAACGTTTAGCGAATCGCACTCCTCCGAGGACTTTGACAAGTTGAAAACTACCTTGGACGCGTTGAAGTTGGACGAAACGTTGATGTTATCCTCGGCGTATTCGAACCTATTAAACTTGCACAACATCTCTGAACACGTGGCGACGAGTATGGAGGAGAGACACGCGCGTTTGGACGATATTCCAAGAGGTCCGGCAAAAACAACCAACGGCGCGATTAAAGGTATGGTCGCCAACGGCATGGACCCAAACGCGATTTACGACGCGTTGTGTAACCAGCACGTCGATTTGGTGTTGACCGCACACCCGACGCAAGCATTGAGACAGTCTTTGTTGAAGAATTTTGGTAAAATTCGTAAAAACTTAATCAACTTGCAACGTTTTCGTCTCTCTCGATTTGAACGCGAAGAGATTTTGGAATCCATTCGGTGCTGCATTCATTCGGCGTGGAGGACAGACGAAATTCGCCGTTCGCCGCCGACGCCACAGGACGAAATGCGAAGAGGTTTGACATATTTCACGAATACGATCTTTGCTGGGGTGCCGCAGTTTATGAGACGCGTGGATACTTCGTTGTTGAACCACGGGTTGAATAGACTTCCTTTGGAACGCTCGATTATTACATTTGGCTCGTGGATGGGTGGCGACCGCGATGGGAACCCGTACGTGACGGCCACGTGTACGAGAGACTCCGTCTACCTCGCCAGATTACAAGCGACGACGTTATATTTCAAAGCTATTGAACAGCTCATTTTCGATCTCGCCATGTGGCGATGCTCGTCGTCGTTTCGAAAAGTTGTCGACGAAATTGTAGCCAACAGACCATCCGAAGAAGACTCGGTCGTGTTTGAAATTCGCAGAGGACGTAACTACACGGACTTTTGGAAAACTATTCCGGAAAATGAACCGTACAGAGTTCTCTTGGGCGAGTTGAGAGACAAATTATACTTGACGATGGAACAATTACAAAAAGTTGTCGCCGATCCGTCCATCGAGTTGGATCTGGACGATGGTTCCGATCGATTCATCCATAGCAAAGAAGATTTATCCGGCCCATTGATGCACTGTTACGAATCGTTGATGGAATGTGGCGACGAACAAGTCGCTAATGGCTATTTGCTCGACGTTATCCGTCAAGTGCAATGCTTTGGTTTGAATCTCGTCAAGCTCGATATTCGACAGGAATCCGATCGTCACGCCGACGCCGTGGATGCGATCACAACGCATCTGGGTTTGGGTTCGTACAAAGAGTGGAGCGAAGAAAAGAAAATCGAATTTTTGAAGAGCGAAATCGAAGGCAAACGTCCGTTGATTCCGCACCAGTTGGAGTGTTCGAACGACGTTCGCGAGGTTCTTGATACGTTCAAAATGATTGCGTACATTCAAAAGAAGGTTCCGGGGAGTTTAGGAACGTATGTCATTTCCATGGCGACGAGTGCTTCGGACGTTTTGGCGGTTGTTTTGTTACAAAGAGAATGTGGCGGGACTTTAGAAACTTCGTTGAGAGTCGCGCCTTTGTTTGAACGTTTGGACGATTTGAACGACGCGCCGAGAGTTTTGAGACAACTCTTCTCCGTCGAGTGCTACATGAAAACTTTAAGAAATAACGAACAAGAAGTCATGATTGGATATTCGGATTCTGGTAAAGATGCTGGACGTCTCGCAGCAGCGTGGGGTTTGTACGAAGGCCAAGAGAAAGCGGGTGAAGTTGCCAAGGAATTTGGCGTGAACTTGACCTTGTTCCACGGCAGAGGCGGTACCGTTGGTAGAGGCGGTGGTCCGGCGCACATTGCCATCATGTCGCAACCTGGAGGAACCGTAAATGGATCTATTCGTGTTACCATTCAAGGTGAAGTCATCGAACAAGATTTCGGGGAGAGAGAAAATTGCTTTCACACTTTGGATTTATACACCGCCGCGGTTCTCGAACACACTTTGAAACCGCCTGAAGGTCCAAAGCCAGAATGGAGAGTCGTGATGAAAAAAATGAGCGATGCTTCGTGCAAAAGATATCGATCGGTTGTGTTTGAAAACCCAGATTTCGTCCCGTACTTTGCGCAAAGCACGCCGAGTACGGAATTAGGAAGTTTAAACATCGGTTCGCGTCCGAGTAAACGGAAACCGAACGCTGGCGTTACGGCTTTGCGTGCGATACCTTGGATCTTTGCCTGGACACAAAGCCGCTTTCAACTTCCAGTGTGGTTGGGTATGTCTGCTGCATTCACTGAGATCAAAGAGCAGGAAGGCGAATTGGGCACGCTGAGAGAAATGCATAAGAAATGGCCATTTTTCAAAGTGACAATGGATTTGATCGAGATGGTTTTAGCCAAAGCTGATTTGAACGTCGTTGAGTATTACGAGAAGACGTTGGTAGATGAACGCCTGAGAAATGGATTAGGCAAAGAGTTAAGAAACGAGTTGATGGCGACCATCAACCACGTTTTGGAAATTGCCGATCGAAGAGAGTTGTTGGTGAACCCAGAGTCGAAGATTGAAGTCGATGGTCAACAATGCCCGGCGCAACATCAACAGTTGAAGAATAAGTTACAAATGCGTTCGATCTATATCACGCCTTTGAACGTGATTCAAAGCGCTTACTTGAAGAAACAGCGCGAAATCGAAGAGATGGAAGCCAGTAACGACAGTTCTTTCGACAATTTGAAGTACGATCCAGCTTTGCCATGGGCTCAAGATATGATGAAGCTACATCCGAGTGCAAACGCTTTCAAATCGGCAGTCAACGATACGCTCATCATCACCATCAAAGGTATCGCGAGTGGTTTGCAAAACACCGGTTAAAACAGAAATAATTATACACAAATACGCATATCAGCATACATAAAAGAACTCCAGAAGAAGGAAAAAAATAATGTTTATGAACAAATTTGCCATTGTGACTTGTACAACTCTATATAATAATACACGCAACACTATGAACTAAAACATTACACTGCGAAACCTGCGCTTCTAAGTTTAGATTCCACAATCGCGTCGTCTTTGTACGCCCACACGGAGACGATAACCATGGCGCAACCGAGCAAAATCGGTCCGTTCAAAGGTTCATAAAACAAAATGTGACCCATAACCGTCGTTAATACCAAAGCGGCACACACGGCGACGGTTTTCGTCACCGAAGAGGAATACAAAACAGACAGGGCAACTAATATCCCACCAAGCGCGTGTAACGCGGCTATGACTACAACGAGGAATGTCCATCCTTGGAAGATATTTCCTTTCGTCTCGTACACTGATATCGGCATGTATATGAGAATTGAACACAACGCCAGCTGAATGTTTCTATCCCACACGTCGAGTTCCGTCGAAGAAAGGGATATAGGCGATGATGAAATTCCTCTCGCCATCATCGCCGCCGCCGATGGTGATTCCACGTCTAATTTCTTACCGCGATTCTCGTCGTCGTCCTCTTTCTTCTTCTTCAACACTTTCTCGAAATACACCGACCCGAACCCACTCAACATCGTTTGTATGAGCGCTAAAAAAACACCAAAAGCGTAGGATAAATCAAACAGATCGCTTATGTGTTCGTACCAATTTTGATGAACTCGTTTGTGAATCTCTGGATTATTCGGCGACGATTCCCAAGAAATTAAAGTCACGCCTAAAACTAGCTGCGTCAACGTTCTCCACACTCTGTTTGATATTCTCGAATTGAGTAAAATCTGTGCGAATATCGCTGTCGCTAACACTTTCAAATTTGAAATCGCTGTGAATACCGAAGCGTCCACGCGTTGCAAAGACGGGTAAGAAATTAAATTCACCACTAAATATACGAAAGCTGGCACGAGCATTGGCGTCGCCGTTTTCACCACCATCTCGACGTGTTTTTTCAATCTCGTAAAACTCTTGACGTCCATTTTTCGATATTTCATGAAAATCGAGAATGCGAGTTTCATGAACTCGTTCGCGCACAAGACGACGTTCTTGGAAAAATCCAACTGTAAAACCCCAACCGCGTATCGCCTGGCAAGCATGGACCCCGTGTTTTCTAGAGTTAGCGCGACGAGGAAGAAAGCAGCTAACTGTTTTCTTTTCTTTTTCGTGTTAGTATTCGCATCATCATCATTATTATTATTCCCCGTCGGTTTCGTTCTTGTCGTTTCATCGTCGCCATAAAGACCGTTAAGAATCTTTTGGTTTTCGTTGTTGTTATCGGAATTAACGGTACGAAACAACTCCTGCGCTCGACCTGGAAAGGACATGGTTTTCAACTACGAGTTCTTCTTCTTTTTATGCGCGAATACGACTCAATACTAAACATACACGAATTCGAGGCGAAAAAAAGAAATTTGAAAATGAAGACTCTCGACGACAAGCACAAAGAAGAAGAACAACCAACACAAAGAAGACGCAAAGGTGCTCGTACAACGATGATATATGCTAACTACAATAATAAAGAGGTACGATGGTACGTTTTATTAAAAACTAATGAAGGCTATTCAACACGTTCACGACTTCCACTTCTATGGCATTCAAATACTCGCAAATTTCGCTCTGTTTGCGAAACTCGTGTAACTCTTTGAGCTCTTTGATGGATACTTTAGCGTCGTCGCCGCCTCGAACGAGACGTCGCTTGTCTTCAGGTATAGACGCGAGAAAGTGTAAGAGCGCTTTACGGTTTCTATCGATGGTTGCACTTCTTTGCGCTTCTTTAGTAGGATTCTTCACTTCGTCCGATGCGTTATATTGTCTCAACTTCTCGCCGACGGAGTGGAACAAAGACGCGACTTTTATTTGCAAATCCAGAAATCCTCTCAAACGAGTAAATTCATCTCGCGAGGATATACTCGTCGTGTAATAATATCGATTCACCTCCCCGAGTTTTCGCAAAGAAATGACCGGCGTCGCGTACGTGTCTTCTAAAAACCGCAGAGATTGTTTACACACCGGTTTCTCCGTGAAATCCCATCTGTGCAAGACGTCGCACGGTATGACCCGAGTATTGCCTTCGAAGCACTTTTCGCAAACAATAGTTCGTAGATACGAACACGCGCGCTGTTGCATTTTTTCTTTTTCTATTCGTCTACCACACAAACACACGGGTGATGATGATGCCATCGTCGACGATGTTACTCTAAAACTCTTCTTGCTATTTGCGTGTGTGCGTGCGGCATCCAAAAATATCGTCTCGATCGAAAGGCCTCGAATTACGCGTTCTTCTTCTCCCTCGAACGTCGATCCCAACAATATGTTGGACATTTCGTCGATCAACTCTTCGTCCACGTTAGGCGTATTCAACGTCGACGATAACGCGTTGAATGAGTGCATGACCGCGTCTTTACCAATGTTCACGGTTGTTTTTCCTACGTATAAACTCGCGTTTGTCGTGTAAGAGACTCCAGAAACGACCGTGCCTCCTAGAAATTGCGCTCCGGTGGAGACTCCAGAAGCTATGGAGGTGATTCCGTTGTGAATGCCATCGAGCAGAATGTTGTTATTCGTCGTCGTCGTTGTCGTTGTTGTTGTTGTTGTTCTTTGCGTCGTTTGAGTGCTCCTGTTCTTCCTTCCATCGTCTTCGTTCCCGATACCGTTATTTCTTCTCGTCTCAAAATCTTCGTCGTTTTTATCTTCGTCGAACAAACAGACGACGTCTTCGTCGAACTCGTTCATATCTTCCTCTTCTTCTATCAATCCCCCTCCTCCTACTCCTCTTATTTTGTCTTGGCATCGCACGCCGTAGAATTCATCCAGAGCATCGATGATGTGCGTCTTCGTCGTCGCAGTCATCTTCGCGCGCGAGATTAAGAAAAAGAAGAAGAAGAAGAAGAAGAAGAAAAAGAAGAAGAAGAAGAAGTCTTTGTTTGTTCAAAATTATAACGAGAGTTTTTAGAAAAAAAACAAAGGAACGTTTTTCGTTTTGCAAAAAAAAAGAGTAGAAGTCGGACGCATTATCCACTTTGCTACAGACCCGCACATCACACATCGACGATTGATGATTGATGATGAGTGATGAGTCTGCAAGGGATCGAACCTTGGACCTTCCGATGCCATCTCTTTCCATTTTTTTCAATTTTAGGGTTTATTTAAAATATTTTAAATTTTCTTTTTCTCTTTTTCTCTTTTTCAAGAGACGATGAAATCTGTTATTTTTCTCTAACGACTTTGTGAGTGGTCATTTTTTATCAATCCGCCGCAGCCACACGAACAACAACAACAACAACAACAAGACCTTATTTAATAAGCGATGATTGTCGCGTCGTCGTCGGCGGCGGCGTTGTTGTCGTCGTCGGCGTCGTTGTCGCGTCGTCGAAATATGATGATGCGGCGAAACAAACGCAACGAGACACAAACGACGAGGACGCGTTTCAATTCGGTTAGTAGTTCGGGGTCGTCGGCGAGGGTAAACAAGCGTTATTATTTTTGCGACGATGTTTCTGGACGACGACGACCATCACCACCACCGCGTCGTCGTTGGACTGGTGATGATGCGAGTCACACGGTAGCTTCTTCAAGAACCACAAAAAGCCATGCTGTTGTTGTGGCAACAAAAGCAACGCCAGAGGAAGAACAACGAGTAACACAAAAAAAACCGCGACTCCCCGCGATGGATTCCGTGCGATTCTTTCTCATTTCATACATCGCCATTGGTCATTTCATCGCGTGCGCGACAAAAGACCCTTTGCTGTTAAAACTCCTGTCGCAAGTCAACGTCGTCGTCGGCGCTTTCTTCGTCTTGTCTGGCTACGTCGCCGCGTACACGGCCTCAGAGTTGAACAAATACGAACACACGGAGAAGAGGTTCTTACCGACGAAAGTCGCATACACTATTCAAAGAGTGATGGGATATTACCCGTTGTATTTTGCGACGCAAATTCTGTTCATGCCGGTGTTTTTAATCGCCGACGTGACCTATAACGGGTGGGCGAAATCAACCTTGCACGCCGCCTTGACTTTTTCGCTGTCGCAAGCGTGGTTTCCATCTCACGCGGAGTTATGGAACGCACCGACGTGGTTTCTGAGCGCGCTGACATTCGCGTTTGTGGTTTTACCGTACGCGTTGCCTTCGATTGCGAAATTGAAACGGAAAGGATTACAAAGGTTGTTGGTAAAGTTGATTTTGTTGACGTGCTTGGTGAAATTTGCGTATTGCTACGACGTCTCTGGGTTTGGCTTTTTTGAAGGAACCATGCCGCCGAAAACGCACCCGTCGTGGTTATTTTGGAACTCGGTGAGGTTTTCGCCGTTGTTTTCGACGATTGACGTATTGATTGGCGCGGTTTCTGCTCGATTGGTCATGATTGACGGCGTCGAAAACGTTCCTACAAATTCAGTCGTTCAGAAACCGATTATTCCTTTACTCTTAATGATTGGTTTGATCGTCGGTAGAGGATACTCGATCGTTTCCATGTCTGACACGATTGCAAGATGCATTTTTGTCCCTCTGTTTGCGTGGTTCACCATGAACATTCACCGCGAAACGGTTAGCACTAGTCCTCCGCCTAGCCAATTTTCAGTCTCAAACGTTCTGTCGTGGAAACCGTTGACGTATTTAGGGGCGATTTCCTTCCCTATTTATATCTTACACGGACCGATTGGTCAGATATTCTACAAGAGAGTCGTGGCGACTAAGCTCTTTGGATTTGTGTTCACGTCTAAACCGGAGTTTTTCCCGGTTTGGATTGGAATAGTCCTCGTCAGCGCGGCGATCGTAAACGAAGTCTTCTTGAAAAATAAGAAAGTGCAAGATATGTCGAAAAAAGTTTCAAACTCGTTGGTAACGTTATCATCCAATTGAATTTATTATTACTACGTACGTACGTGTTGTTATCAAAATGTATGGAAAGTTCGGTTTCAGGTCCTAACAAACAAATGACCCCCCCGGAACGCACATGTTTATATGGTTTCATCATCTCGCTTTAAGAGAGAGAATCACCCCAGACGTTCAAAATATACTAAAATATTACTTCCTATTATTGTTATTTGGTATGAACTCACTCTTCGCCTTCGTCTCCGCCTTCTGCGATGTTGAAGTATCTCAACTCGTACACGTTTCTATCCTTGTTCGAGGCAATCACTCTCAACCAGTCTCTCACGTTGTGCTTCTTCAAGTACTTCTTCGTGAGGTACTTCAAGTATCTCTTGCTCATGGCAGACTCGGAGGACACCGTGACGGAGTTCTTGTCCGAGGACACCGAGACGGCGTCGCCTAAAGCACCTACTTTGCCGCCAACTTTGATTCTTTCCGTGAGAAACTGCTCGAACGAAGCAATGTCCATGATGGCATCTTCAACCTGTGAATGCGTGCGCATACAATACAAATTGAAAGAGAAACGGTCAGTTTATGCTTCGCATCATTCGAGGAAGGACCACGCGGAAACGCGCGCATTTTTCACCACGTTTGTGCGATGATGAGGGCTTCCTTCGCCACAAAATAAAAAATCATCATCGGATTTCGACGCCACAACGATACGCGCGACGCAATCGATACGTACCGGTCGGGTGCAATCGACGACGAACGATTGAATTTTCTTAGATCCTTTCTTTGCTGCTGGGGCCATGTTTGTTGCGCGCAGATAGTCTTTTGCTCTAAATGTATTATGACGACGACGACGACGAGGATGGTTTTTTTCTTTTTTTTTTTCTCTTCCTCTTTGTTTCGTCTTTTTTTGTCTCCTCCTTTCCTTTCCTTTCGGCATTCGGTTTTGTCAAAACACTATCAAAAACAGTTGTTTGTTGTCGTCACTTTCTCTTTGTCACGAGTAAAATCGTCCTCCAAAATTGTAACAACAACAACAACAACAACAACGACAAAAGAAGAAGAGATGATTTTCAACTTGGAAGGGTTGACGGTGTACTTCCCGTACGAGTATTTGTATCCGGTACGCGTTTCGACACGCGCGCAGACACGAACGCGCGCTTTCTTTATATCTTTACGTTCGCTCGCTCGCACTCTCCCCTTTGTCTGTCTCCTCGCACTCACGCGCAATTTTCCATCGCGTCACGGAACGAACAACTTTTTTTACGCAGGAACAATACCAATACATGATTGAACTGAAACACGCGTTAGACGCTAAAGGTCACGGGGCGTTGGAAATGCCCACCGGAACTGGGAAGACTATCACTCTGCTCTCGTTGATCACGTCGTATCAATTGCAGTACCCGCACGCGTGTGGGAAACTTATATACTGCACGCGAACGGTGCCGGAGATGGAGAAAGTTTTAGCAGAGTTGAAAGTTTTGCAGAAATATCGCGAGGAAAACGTGGAGAAAGGAAAGGAGAAAGACACGCACATTTTAGCGTTAGGATTGTCGTCGAGGAAGAATTTATGCGTGAATCCGAAAGTTGCGGAGGAAGGATCGAGAGAGAGCGTAGACGCGAGGTGTAGAAACTTAACCGCCAGTTGGGTGCGCGAGAAAGCGAAGGAAGAAGGCGAACAACAAGAAACAGCAAAAACAGTTGTAGAAAACATCAAGAATAGGAATAGCAAACTGTGTGAGTTTTACGAAGATCTAGAAGCGATCGGTGAAGATGCGGTCGTGCCGACGGGCGTGTATACGTTGCAAGATTTAAAAGAGCTTGGGCGGCAAAAGAAGTGGTGTCCGTATTTCCTCGCTCGACAAACGTTACAGAAAGCAAACGTGGTGGTGTATAACTATCAGTACTTGTTAGACCCGAAAGTAGCGGGATTAGTTTCGAGGGATTTCGAAGATAACGCGATTGTCGTTTTCGACGAGGCACATAACATCGATAACGTTTGTATAGAAGCTTTGTCGGTAAATTTACGTTCGCAAACGTTAGATGCGGCGCAGAGAAACATCACGACGTTAAACGCGAGAATAGCAGAAGTGAAACAAACGGATAGAAAACGGTTACAGGATGAATACGAACGATTGGTGTCTGGCTTAGCAAACCAAGGCGCTATTTCAAGGCAAAGGGGTGAAGATTTAATGGCAAATCCAGTCATTTCCGAGGATGTCGTGCAAGAAGTCATTCCGGGTAACATTCGACGAGCAGAACATTTCGTGGCTATAATGCGCCGGTTCGTCGAATTTTTACGACACGAGTTACGCGCGCCATCAGTCGTACAAACCGCACCGAGGATGTTCATACAGAAATCCGAAGCTGGCGGTGGTGTCGACGCGAAAACGTTGAAATTTTGTTACGATCGTTTGACGTCGTTGTTGAAAACTTTAGAGATTGTGGATACGGAAGAGTTTGTCGCGTTGTCTAGCGTCGCTGATTTTGCTACTTTAATTGGAACTTACGATCAAGGGTTCACCATTATAATGGAACCGTACGATGAGAGGTACCCACACATTCCCGATCCAGTTCTGCAGCTCGCGTGTTTAGACGCCTCTTTAGCGGTGAAACCAGTCTTTGAGAAGTATCAATCCGTATTCATAACGAGCGGGACGTTATCGCCGATTGATTTGTACCCTCGATTGTTAAAGTTTCAACCAAACGTCATGAAATCGCTCATGATGACGTTAACTCGAAAGTGTTTGTGTCCCATGGTCATCACTCGAGGTGCGGATCAGCAACACATCTCCTCAAAGTTTGACATGAGAGAAGATCCAAACGTCATTCAAAATTACGGAAAAGTTTTAGTGGGATTAGCGCAAAGCATCCCGGACGGTATCGTTGCGTTTTTTGTCTCGTACTCGTACATGGAGAACATCATCTCCAAATGGCACGATACTGGAATTTTACGGGAGATTATGCAACACAAGTTGATTTTTATGGAGACGCAAGACGTCGTCGAAACATCCTTAGCTTTAGATAATTATCGCAGAGCCTGTAATGCCGGTCGAGGTGCCGTGTTTCTCTCCGTCGCGAGAGGTAAAGTTGCAGAAGGTATCGATTTCGATCGACATTACGGACGCGCGGTAGTCATGTACGGTGTGCCTTACCAATACACGTTGTCTCGAATTTTACGAGCGAGATTGGAGTATTTACGAGAGACGTTACAAATTAAAGAGCAAGATTTTCTCACGTTTGACGCTATTCGGCAAGCGTCCCAATGCATCGGTCGAGTAATTCGTTCCAAAGCCGATTATGGATTGATGGTCTTTGCGGATAAAAGATATAATTCGCACGATAAAAGATCTAAGCTGCCGAAATGGATATCCAATCACATGACTGAAGAGCTGTTAAATTTGAGCACGGACATGGCGTTGACCGTGTCGCGGACGTTTATGAGGAACATGTCGCAACCGTTCGCGGCGGGAGAAGCCGGTAAAACGTTATTTGACCAAAAAAAAGTCGACGAAATTGCGCGAGGAATGGGATATCCTGGTGGCTCCGCTGTAAATTTAGTACCAACGAAAAGAATAGGCGTTTAATAATTAGAGAAGTTGTTGCGTTGCGAATTTTTAGAATTAGTACTCCTACTCTCACATAAGGGGGGTGGTTAATAAAAATATCATCCTCGCATATCGTCGTCGTCTACCTCTCTGCTCTCTCTTCCCGACGAAGATGGAGAGGATACGCTGAACTCGTATTCGGCTAATTTCGATGACTCCGCAATTCGTGTCAACTTTTCAATCGCTTCGTCGCTCGTTTCGCTCTGGAATAAAATCTCCGCTATGTCCGCGTGCGCTTCCTCGGATACGCACCGTAAAAGACGTTCAAGCGGTTCCAAATCATCAATCGTTCCTTCGTTTTCTAAAGCTATATCTAATCGTGTTTGTAATAATGGACTCAATTTTGCTTTCTCCCTGTACACGGCTTCATCTAGCGGGCGATATCTGCAAAAGAATCCAATGTGCCACGGCATGAATAAATCGAATCTTTTTTTTCCAATCGCGTCTGCGCCGAAATATTCTTTCATAAAAGTCGTCAATCGGAAATACACGAGTTCGATTCTTTCCTTCGCGGTGAATTCAATCGACGTGTTCGTATAAAACTCTTGAAATATCCACGGTTTTATAAGTGCTCCTCGCCCAGTCATTGCTCCGTCGACGTTGGACAGCGCCATTTTATCTCTCGCCTCGTACCACGTTAAAATGTCCCCGTTTCCGATGATTGGAATCTTACTTCGACTTTTAATCTCGCCAATCAAATTCCAGTTTGCACTTTTCGTGTATCGTTGTTCTTTCGTTCGTCCGTGTACGATTAAAACGCTCGCGCCGGCGTTTTCAATCTCCTCCGCTAACTTTAACGCCGGCTTATCGTCTTCTACGCCTAGTCGAATCTTCACCGACAAAGGTAAAGGCGATCCGCTCGCTAATCCTTCCACCAATCTCGCCAACTTTGCCGGTTTCCGTAACAACCGTGCTCCTAAACCTCTTTTTGTAACCTCGTGCGTTGGACACCCGCAATTTAAATCCACAAAATCTGCGTTATACTCGTACGCCATCCTCGCCGATCGAACGCCTTCTTCGATTTGGTTCGTCGCAATCTGCGCGCCGAAAATCTCCTCCGTTTCGTGTCTTCTTAGATGTGTTTTTTCCACCGGACTTCCTCGGTTTAAAAATCTCGCGTACGACATTTCCGAGACGAGTACTTTCGCTTGAAACGTCGCGCACAGTCGTCGAAACGGCAAGTTGCCTCCTTTCGTCAGCGGCGCCAGCCACAAGTGGTTGACGACTTTCTCTCTTAAACTTTCCTTTTCTTCTCGCGTGACGAGTTTGTACTCATCCACTTCGTCTCGTTTCTTCCGGAAGTTTCGTCCGTCGAAATGCGGTGGCTTCGTTTTCGCTTTTCCTTCCTCGGATGTCGTCGTCGGTGTTGGTGGTATCGTCGTCGTCGTCGTCGTCGTCGCGTCTTCTTCAGTGGAAGAGTTCGTTAAGATTCCGTCGTCCCGTGGTGGTGCAACACACAGTCCGACGTTCCTTCTCGCGCGTCGCGCGTTGTTGTGTCGTCTCTTCATCGACCTGTGGTAAGGATGGTGCTGCTGGTGACCCCCTTCGAGGGTCCAAAAACCGCGCCTCGACATCATCGTCATCGTCGTCGCAGTATTGGTTCTCCAACAAACCCACCTTCTTTGAAAGTTCATTCTTTTTTGTGTTGTGTCACCTTGGGCGTGTTGGTGGGACATTTTTTTTGCTTTTTTTTTGCTTTTTTTGTGTTCGACGATCGACCGATCGAGAGCCTTTGATCAAAGAAAAATTTTTCTTCGTCTTCGTCTTCTTCGCCAAAAAAGAAAAAAAAGAATCTCATCACAGTTTCACA